>Ga0307992_1000162_pt1 | contig 42640 bp, 33 predicted proteins | sample EllFjometagen133_FD_203162 | JGI IMG/M metagenome (GOLD analysis project Ga0307992, IMG submission 203162) | Marine microbial communities from Ellis Fjord, Antarctic Ocean - #133 | ecosystem: Environmental > Aquatic > Marine > Unclassified | place: Southern Ocean | collected 2014-10-08
GCAATAATTGGAATCTTATGGAATTTTATGTATGGAATTATAGATGTAAGTTCATTTGTATTTCCACTATTAGAAACAGCAATAACCACATCATCATCATCAAGTAAACCAAGATCACCGTGAATTCCTTCTGCAGCATGTAGGAAAATTGCTGTGGTTCCGGTACTTACGAGAGTTGAAGCAATTTTACGTGCAATTATTCCTGCTTTCCCCATTCCCGTAACAACGACCTTACCCTTACAGTAAAAAATAAGATCAATTACATCTTCTATTTTGGAATCAATTCTATCTGCAACTTCCCTGATAGCTTTTGCTTCCAGATTTAATTCGTCTTTGATGAATTTGATTATATCCATGATATCTCCAGAGTTTCTATAAATCTCTATTTCTTTGCTTTGATCTCTTGCTGAATTTTTTTTACAATTTCTTCTATTTTTTTACTACCCAGATTACCTTTACCATGACGACGAACTGATATGGAATCTGATTCCATCTCCTTCTGACCCAAAATGAACATATAAGGTATTTTCATCATTTCAGCTTCTCGAATCTTATATCCTATTTTTTCATTTTTGTAATCAACTTCACTTCTGATTCCATACTTTATGAGTTCTGCATTAACCTTTTTTGCATATTCAATATAATTATCAGAAATCGGCAGAATCTTAACTTGAACTGGGCATAACCAGATCGGAAAATTTCCTGCATGGTATTCTATCAATGTTCCAAAGAATCTTTCAAGAGAACCAAGAAGTGCCCTATGGACCATGAATGGACGGTGCGGTTGATTATCTTTACCAATGTATTCCATTTCAAACCTGGTTGGAAGATTGAAATCAAACTGAATTGTAGAACATTGCCATGAACGATTTAAAGCATCTTTGATCTTAATATCGATCTTGGGACCATAAAAGGCACCACCACCTTTATCAACTTCATAATCTATCTTAAGTTTTTCTAAAGCTTTTTTCAATGAAGCAGTTGCTTTATCCCAATCTGCTTTTTCACCAACTGCTTTTTCTGGCATTGTAGAAAGATATATCTCAAAATCCTTAAACCCAAAAGCTTTAAGAATATCTAAACTAAATTTTACAACTTTAATTATTTCATTATCCAGTTGCTCCGGAGTACAAATGATATGTGCATCATCCTGAGTAAAACCACGAACACGCATTAAACCATGAAGAGAACCAGAATTTTCATATCTATAAACAGTTCCCATTTCAGCATACCTAATTGGAAGCTCTCTATAACTTCTCTTTTGATTTTGATATATTGCAATATGAAAAGGACAGTTCATCGGTTTGAGATAATATTCCATATCATCCACTTCGATAGCACTGTACATGCTTTCTTTATAAAATTCTAAATGACCGCTCTTTTCCCAAAGTCCGGCTTTTCCAATATGCGGAGTATTCACCAAGCTGTAACCGTCTTCAAAATGACGCTTCTTCCAATAATCTTCCACAATTGAGCGCATCATAGCACCGTTTGGATGCCATAAAACAAGTCCCGGACCAATCTCATCTGAGAATGAATAGAGATCGAGCTCCTTCCCAATTTTACGATGATCTCTTTTTTTTGCTTCTTCCAAATTATACAGGAATGTTTTAAGTTCTTTATTGGAAGGGAAACTCACTCCGTAAATGCGCTGTAACATCTTATTTTTGGAATCTCCTCGCCAGTATGCACCGGAAGTTTTAAGAAGCTTTATTGCTTTTATCTTACCGGTATCAAGGATATGAGGTCCACGGCAAAGATCGGTGAAATTACCCTGAGTATAAATTGATATTATTTCATCTTCAGGAATATCTTCCAATAATTCTAATTTATAATCTTCTTTCAGTTCAGAAAAAAGTTTAAGAGCTTCTTTCTTAGAAAGTTCTTGTCTTTTATAAACAGCATTCTGCCTAGAAAGTTCTTTCATTTTTTGTTCGATCTTTTCCAGATCTTTATCAGTAAATGGAATTTCTTTATCAAAATCGTAATAGAATCCATTTTCTATTGCAGGACCAATTGTGACCATAACGTTAGGAAAAAGATCTTTTACTGCTTGTGCAAGAAGATGAGCAGTACTGTGCCAGTATACTTTCTGTCCCTCTTTGCTATCAAATTTAAAAAGCTTGATCTCTGTATCTTCTTCAATCTTGAAATCAAGATCTACTAATTTGCCATTTACTTCTGCAACAATAGTTTGTTTTGCCAGACCATGACTTATGCTCTCGGCAATTTCCAGCGGAGATATATTTTTCGGATGTTCTTTAACTGAACCATCTGGAAATTTTATTTTTATGTTCATTTTTGCTCCTTAAATATCAATTCGTAGTAATAGACTATTAATCTGCTTATTTTAGACAATTTGAAAAACTGCCATTACGAGTTTAATTTTCTCTTTTTGCTATTTTCTTTTTAATCATTTCAGCAGCGTTATCAAGTGCTTGTTCTGGAGATAGCATTCCTCTCACCACCTTCTCAATAACATGCTCTTCTAAATACTTACGAGTTTCAAACCACTCACTTATTTGAGGTTCGAACGTTGCATAATTTAATTGGTCGTAAACGGAAGCAATTTCAGGATTATTGACAATTCTATTCTTCAAAGCTTCAACTTTCATTGCACTTTTACGAACCGGCATATAATATGTCAATTCACTCCATCTTGCTGTCTGTTCTGTATTCGTGAACCATTTTACAAATTCCCAGGCGGCCTGTTCTTTTTTCTTATCTTCTTCATTTTTAAAAATAACCACATTTGTTCCGCTGATGATATTCTTTTTAGTTTTCTTTATTGGAATAGCAGAAATTCCCATATTAAAGTTAATTCCTGTTCTCAGCATAAAAGCCATTGAGACACTTGAGTCTTCATAAAATGCTACCTTTTGTGCTGTAAAGTCTTTTTGCCCATCATAACCCGGTGATAGATAACCGGTTTCATCTTTATTTAAAATATTGGTAAAGAATTCCAAAGCCTGTACACCTTCTTTACTGTTGAACATTGGTTTTGTATTATCCTCATTCATGATTTTCCCGCCAGCTTGTAAAAGCAAATTCTCGAATTGCCAAGCACTGATTTTAATAGTTGTCCCATATTGATCTATCTTGCCATCACCATCAGTATCCTGCGTGAGTTTCTTACAATATGATCTGAACTCTTCCCAGGTCTTTGGTGGTTTATTTTCATCCATATCGTTTTTAAATAAAATATCTTTATTATAATATTGAACTCTCACACTTTTATTAAAAGGGAATGAAACTATTTTGCCTTTCATAGTATTGCTGTTAATGAAAACCGGATAGATGTCAGCCATATCCTCATCTCCAAAATCAGGATCATTATCTATAAATTCCTCAATTGGAACAATTACATCTCCTTCCAGCATATTAGCGATCCAAGCTTCATAAGCTTGAGCAACATCTGGTTGATTTCCTGTTTGGAAAGAAGCCATCAGTTTTTGTGAGAGAGCGGTGTAGTTACCCATATTCACCGACTTCACCTGAATGTTGGGATGTGTATCATTAAATGCCTGCACTAATTCTGCCAACGCATCACCTAATGGTCCTCCCATCGCCTGCCAGAATAGGACTTCGGTAACTTCACTATTTGCAACTTCCTTTTTTCCACATGCTATTATCATCATACTTAAAACAATTAAAATTATCGCTATTCTCTTCATATATAACTCCTTAATGAATTTTTGGCAAATTAAAATGCACTATCCCAAAGTCAATATAATTTTGAAGTTAGGTCAATCATCATTTTTTTTATTTACATTATCTATCTTATTTTGATAAATAGATTTCAGTAAAAATAGGAATGAGGAATTTTATGAGACGAGAAGAATTTGCAAAGGTTAGCGTTGCGACAAAACATCCTGCCAGAGTTGCTCTGGCAATTGTGAAAGATAAGAATGACAAATATAATATGATAACACTTGAATGGTTCATGAAAACATCCATCAATCCTCCAATGTTCGCAATCTCAATTGGTCATACACGATATTCTCATGAGTGTTTACAGAATGTACGATTTTTCAATTTGTGCCTTCCCTCTAAGGAAATGATAGAAGTATCTAAGATATGCGGATCAAAGTCCGGTAGAGATATTGATAAATTTAAATTAACTGGAGTTGAATGGTTTGCCGGTAGACTAGCAAAACTGCCAATTCTAAAGAATGCTAAAGCTAATTTTGAATGTAATGTTATTACCCAAGTTAGAAGTGGTGATCATACAATTTTTGTTGGGGAAGTGAAACATAGTTGGCTGAATGAAGATAAGGATGTGCAAACTGTTAAAGATTTGATGTAACTCAGACACTCTTGTCTGAGCAAACACATTTAAGAATGAACACATACTACTTCCTAAGCTTCTGCTTGGGAAGTAGTATAAGATTTCTCAAACAGGATGTTTAAGTTACTTCAACAACAAACACTTCTTTGAAGCAATAATTTTATTATTTATATTCAATTGATAGAAATATATTCCTGATGCAACAGGTTGATTATTTTGGTTTTTTCCATTCCAGGTGACAGAATAAATATTTGAGCCATTGCCTACTTCGACAGGCTCAGTATGACAATCTATGGTTTTTACTTTCTGACCTTTGATGTTAAAAATATCAATATTCACAAACGAGGAAGTTTGTGTTACAGAAAAACTGATCGTTGTTTCAGGATTAAATGGATTGGGATAGTTGCCGTATAGCTTAGTAGCATTTGGTAAGAACTCTTCATCAATTGCAACTTCTTCTGCAACTAGCGGGAAAATAATATAATCTATCCATGCACAATCATTACCGCCAAAAACGCTATTATTTTTAAAGTATTCCCATTTAAATGTGTGGTAACCTGCATTGACAGTAAAATTAGATTCACTCCAATCAACCTCACCGGACCATTGTTCCTGTAAAATCCCATCAATAAAGAATTTTAAATAATCATAATTTACTTCAGATGATACTTTCTTCCAAAAACTTATTTCTCCATTTTCGTAAACAGTAAGATCCTCTGAAAGGCTTGTATAACTATTATTGCCAATATTGCCTGTTTTTGCTGAAAAATATCCTTCATAAACCTCATCATCAATCGTCCACTCTGCATCTCCACCATTCTGCCAACAAAACTCAGTGAAATCGCCGCTTTCAAAATCCTCAATTAAAAGTCCTACAATTAATTCAAAATTTTCAAAGAAACTAAATTCATTATCTGCAGTAATTTCTAAACTGAAATCAATTACATCTCCGATCTGTGCATCCTCACTAACTTCTATAGAACAAACCACAATAGTTTCTAAACCGTCTGCATATAGAGAATCTAGAAGAACAGGCAAATTTGTAATTATAATATCAGGATTAGAAGAAGAAATGGAAGTAATTAAATTATACATATCTGCCCCGCCAGAATTATGAATTTCAATTATTATTTCGGCAGTATCACCGGGATCAAGAACATTATTATCTCCATCGATAACTTCCACACTATTCATTTCCAATACTGCATTGTAACCAATTAGACCAATATTTGTATACCATTCACCTTCATCTGCTGTAATTACAATATTGATCTCAATTAAATGTTCATCAGGAATATTATTATCAATATCAAAATCGAAGGCATTAACCAGATCAATTATTGCTCCACTTGGAATAGTTCCTACATTTTCCTCATAATCATTTATTATTATATATTCATCTGTAGAGGATATTTCCACAACTACATTATGAATATCTCCAACGTTTCCAACTTCTTCTAATGTTAAACTTAACAAAGCATTTTCACCAAATTCAATTACATTATCGTTCCCTGAGAGAACTGAATAATCAGAGACATCAACAAAATAACCATTTGGAATAACTTGTAATTGATGCAATTCTGTTGGGCGATTATATCCACTTATATATAACTCTATATCACCAATTATTATTGAATTCGGATCAAAAGTAATTATCGCATCTCCAGAAAAATTTGTGGCAGCGGTTCCAATAAATTCTCCATTTTGAAGAAGTGTACACTGGATATTTTCTACTGGATTTCCATTATTTTGTATTTCAACTGGCAATGAAATTTGACTTTGTATAATTATAGGTGGAAAATCTGTAACAAGCTCGATTGGTTCATCTGTCCATATAGGAAGTGCGGAACCACCAAGAATATTACAGTCATAGAAACACCAACGTAATGCTCCTTCTTCCCATTGTCCCGGAGCTGTTACCCATGGAGCTGTTGCCGTTTTAGATTCCATATGAGCTCGACCTATACGATGGTATTTATCTGTATAAAGTGCATCAGTAAATTCCCGATGAATATGAGCAGAAGGACCTTCAGTTTGACCTTCGTTAAACCAGCCATAACGGGAGTTTCCTACAAATGCGACCAGGAAGTTCTCGATATTTATCATTCTTTCAGCAATGCAATCGTTGTGATCATAAGAACCACAAATACAACCATGAGTGTAAACAAATGTATAGTTGTGATCAACACCATTCACCAAATTAAAATTAGAATTTGTAATATCTGGATTATTTAATCTCATTGTATATTCTGCATTTGCATGTCCCACGTGATGAATAAATGAATGTCCTTCATTTATCTCAGTTATCAATTGGGATGAAGACCAAGTTCCTACATCTCGATCATACAAAGTTGTTATGTCGTGGTCTTCAGGAATACCGGTAGTTTCATAGCCGTTATCATCGTGAAAACCTATTAACATATCCAGATAATCTGCTCCCCAGGTTAGAGGATTATCATAAAGATATTCCCCGAGCATAAGGGGATCACGAAGTTCACCAAGTACAGGTTGTGTTTGATAAGAAATCGTTTTGTTTAGCATATTATTAAGATCTATTGTACTGCTAAAAGAAAACCTGGCAACTGCGACTTCTAGTAAAAGATCATCTTCACCAATCTCACCCCAATTATTATCACCGTCATCATTCCAGTTTCCATCCAGAGCAGAATAATAAAGATCAGAAGGGATGTTGTTATCTTCATAACCATCTCCTGAGTTTACGATACAATAAAATCCACGGTACGGAATATGCTCAACATCACCGGCAAGTAAAACATACTCTATCTCATGATTTTGGTATTCCTGAATAATATAATTCCTTATTTTCTCCGGCTGATCCTGACCAGTTATAGAGGAATAAATATCTTCTGTTGTTTTAACTTCAGAGATCATTCCCTGTTGAAGATAAACTTCGCGCATTTCATCAAAATCATCTTCAAACTGGGAAGGTGTAATAATCAGTAATTGATATTCTCCTTCACGTGAATTAACAATAGGATAGTAACTTATCATTTCTGGATTTTGTGAAATTCTGTTTATTCTACTATTAACTGTTTCATTTGAAAGTAAATTATTCATTGCATTTTGTGCTTTAATATCAGGTTTTGTGTGAATGATAATTTTTACATCTTCAAAATAAGAAAGTGTTCCTGTTACGGGAATATACATTACGGGTGTGAATGTAGTTAGTGCAATTGAGTAACCATGCAAAAATTGTGTTACCAACTCACCGTTTTGTTTTTTTGGATATACATCAGATGAATTGTAAATTATATTATTTTTTTTTATTTCACTCGAGCCTGGCATTGAAACAGGTTTCACTTGTTGTTTGGGATATAATTGATAAATTCCAGAGATTTGTTTTTCATTACTTCCAATCATCTCAATTGATTCCGCAATTTCTCCTGGGGAAAGTAAAAGTGAAACAGAAATGTATGGAAGAACCGGCTCACCTGTTTTTGCTTGCTGTTGTGCATTTTTAAATTCAATTGTTTGAAAACCTTCCATTTCAGAAATTTTATAATTACCAAAATGATATGTTTTTTCAATTATGCTGGCATTTAAACAAATTGCTGAAATAATAAATAGAACAATAAATGTTTTTTTCATAATAAAATCCTTTTCTTATTTTTTTTATAATTATTACGCAAATTTTGAGCCAAAAAGATAGTCTTTTAGTTAGTAGATGATTTGTATTTATTATTACTTGTATTAGATCTTCTTTTCTAATTTTCTATTGCAACAGCATCATTTTTTTTGTGTCTATGGTTTTGTAATTTACTTTTAATTTATAGAAATACAAACCACTACTTACTTTTCTATCATTTGAATCAGTACCATCCCAATTTATCGTATAATTTCCAATATTTTGTTGCTCATTAACAAGTTTTTTTATTAGTTGACTTTTGATATTATAAATGTTAAGTTCAATTATTCCATTGTTTACAATTGAGTAAGATATTTTTGTTTCGGGGTTGAAAGGATTAGGAAAATTTTGATTAAGTTTATCGGATTCAATAATATATGTATCACCAGGCCATATTGACTGATTTCCCTCTGTTATTAAAACAGTTAACGTTCTGCTTTCCAAATATACTTCATCATAAAGACAAGCTACTTTAAATTTATACTCTGTTTCAGGTTGTAAATCAGTTATAGTATATTCTGACAAAGAATGATCTACAACAATATATTCCCATGTATATGCAGGTGCATCAGCTACTTTATAATACACTCTGAATTCATCGGGAGCCGACAAAACATTCCACCTAACTCTTGCATTCGCAACAAAATTAACATCCTGAACATCAATTAAATAAGGTATACTTGGTAAACCATTAAATAAGGAATAATCAAATCCTGACGCAATAAAATTTTCCATTAAATTAAGATTATTTTCCAATTCCTGCACTGAATCTTCCATAAATAGCAAAGTATAAAATTCATAACTTTCTCCAGGAGCAAGGTTCAGTGAATTCGGTGTAGGATTAGAATAACCTTGCATATCTCCATATACAGTAGATAAAAACCTGGTATCAGTTCCGTTAGGATTATTGTTAATCTGATATTCTGGATAATCTTTAATACTAACAGCACACATATCATCCGGATTTCTACCAGTTAATAACCAGTATTTTTCATTAGCTGTAATATTGGATGTTGAACTATAATGCAGTGGTTGCCAATCATCCGGTCCCCAGCTCACATCCCACGTCCAACACTGTTCGTCCAAATTATCCGGATGTAAAATTTTTAAACCCAAATATCCTGTAGAAAGACCACCATCAGCATCTGCATCATAGGCATAGGCAAAATTATATTCATCTCCATTATAACTACTAATATCATCTGGTGCAATAGCAGAACCACCAAAAGCTTGAGGTCCAATATCCGCATCTACATAATATGCATAACTTAAGTCAAAAAGTGTATCGATGGTTGAATGATTATATATAATGTTTTTTATTAATATCATGTTAGCATAATATTGAACGGGCCAGGAATAAATTTCCTGTACTAAGGCAATGTCTAATGGCACATGTTTATTTGAACCGGCACTAGAACCATAGTCTCTATCAGGATCAGGATTACCGTTTTCGAAAGGACTAAAATCATAGGAATATGCAATCGAAGATTCAAAACCAGGATAACCACAATCTTCATCAATTAAACCATCTTCGTCTTCATCAACAGGATTAGTAAAACAATATAAATCTGTAGGATCATTAATATCAAAGGGATTTCCTAATGGATCTTCATCTATCAATCCATCATCATCGTCATCAAAATCCAGACGATCACCTACATTCTTGATAACAGAATCAAATATGTTATAAAGTGAATATTGTGCTCCAAGATAAGAAGCTTCCAGAGGATTATATGCTGGTAAAAATTCATTTATCTGATGCCAGCCATCACAACCTACTGTTGTTAAAGTATCTAGAACTTTCCATGGTGTTATATTAGTTGTTGTATCATCATCATTTAGTGGAGGATAATTCTGCCAGTATATTTGTTCACCATTCTCATCTCTTCTTAATTTCTTCGCTCCAAACCACAAACCACCGAGGTATAAATAGTCAATAGATGAACCTGCAGGAAACTCTAGTGAAGGCCATTCTGTTCCTCCTGAGCCAATGAAACCATAGTTACTTACTCGAAACAATATATTGCTGGCATCATGTACTGTTGAAGTATCAAACATTCTTGAAGAAGGAGACTCTTCATTTGATAATCCAAAAAGAAACGTAAAAGAAATTAGAATAATTACTAAAATTGTATTTTTTTTCATTATTTCACCCCTTATTCAAGTTCATTTAAAATTTGCGTTATCATAGATTTAACTTGATCCGGCTCCATATAAGCAAGAGGAAAACCAAATATAAAGCATGCATTATTTGGAGTTACATATCTGAGGGCAACTGGTAATCCATTGAATTCGTCATACTCCTCTTGAGTTGGGATGATGTGATAGGGACATCCAGGAGGATCTTCACCAACAGGTTTACATCCATAACTATAAATAACTTCTGCATTATAACCTTCATTAAAATATGCTACCGGTCCGAGTCCTTCAACACTTAAAATCGGTGCATATGGATTAGTAATTGCAGGATTAAAACTTGGTAATAGCAGATCAATGTCGTTGTAGCTTCCTTCTGCGATTGCTTGGATAAAGAATGGATTTTCAGTAAATGATGTTGATACATTACCAATAGCATCTTCATTACTCATCGGAATCCCGAAATAGTCTTCAAAAATACTAAAAGCATTTCTTGAACATTGATAATGTACATATTTCAATTTACTTCCACTACTTAATATCAAGTTACCACCTTGTAACAGGTATATCTTAAATGACTCAAATTCTTTCCAGAAACTAAATTCTGCAGTTGGACTATCACAGTGATAAATTATAGCTTTATACTGCTGTATATCAGATGGAGCAATAATGGATTTCCAATGATGCAGCCCACCCAGTGCATATGAATTTATGAATTGTACTAGAGTTTCTCTATTAATGTAACCAATTTCTGTTGTATAATCTGAAACATAGTAATTGTATAAACTATCAATCATCACTTCAATTTCATCATTTGAACCAGCTTCATCATCAATTATCAAAACACCAGATTTATCTTCTTTAAGAATGGGTGGAACAATTGTAAATATAAATTCATGAGGAGTTAAATCTACTGCCCCTTGTAGATCTATTGCTCGAACTTCAAATGTATGCTCACCATACATAGATTCAAGTAGACCATTAAAACTCGTAAGTGATAATATTGTTTCTTGACCAATTTCATCATTAACACTTACTCTAAGCCATTCTGTACCGTCAATATCAACTTGAAGATTTTCTCCGGTAGCAGGAATTGGTGGATAATAATATGGTTCTCCATCAAGTCTGATATCGTAACCAACAATTTCACAATAATACGGCAACCCTGTTGCATCATCAAGAGTTATTTCATATCTTTGTTTATGAGGATTGTTATCCTCGTATTCTCCATAATAACCCCATCTCATATAAATATTTAAATCCTCACTTCCAATAGCGATATAATTTTCTTCACTATTATACCAAAATGCAGTTGCGAAATGTGCTCCATCCAAAGTTTGAACAGATGGTAAAATATCTGAAATCGCATCATCAAGATAGGAAGCAAAATGATGAGCCCCAAGTGCATAAATTCCATTTGCATTTGCATTATCTTCACCGTAATATATTATTGTACCAGGATAAAAACCTTCCTGAACTTTGAAATTGGCTATTGCAGGATTATCCTCATCTACAAAACCACTTCTGGTTACTATGTATGTTTCAAATTGTGTGAGTTCACCATTTTCATTTGGAACAAGTGAAGGAATTGTATAATTACGTAATTCCACTTTTCTGATATCTTCACAGTTCAAAGAATTAAACCATTCTCCTTCGCTGATTATGGTGCTGTCTATTTCACTTATAATATTCAATCTGTACATAAAATGATCTGCATAAAGTCCATCTACAAATATATCCTGGATTTTTTCTTTAATTACAAAATTTATTCCTGTTCCTGTTGTTTGCCCATCACAATCTCCAGAGGTTGTGGTAAAAATTGTTCCAATCTCCCTAAAGTCATAGAAACTCGCGGAGATAATCTCACTTTCCTGGTTATCAAGTAAGTATTTAATTTCGAATATTGTAATGATATGCTCCAAGACGCCATTAACAGAATTGAAACTCATTTGTAATTCTGTTTTATCTGTCCAGATTGTGTTCTCTTCCTGTGGATCATTTTGATAGATCCAACCATCTGTATCTGTGAGAATACTTTCAGGTAATTCACCATTCGATGTAATAATCCGATAAGCATAAAGTGGTTCATCTTCAATAAGTGCTTCCCACGCAACTCCTTGTGTATAAGTATATTCCAGTGAGTTGTTTTCATTAATAATTTTTTCGTCAGTTAACGATATTTCAATTAAATAATCAGTATCTTCATTATAAGATGTAGGATTATTTTTTGAACAACCGAAAATAATTAGACCTATGAGAAAAGTAAATGTACAAACTGATCGTAAGACTTTCATTAAGCACCTCCTTCTACACGTTAAACTTAATTGAATAATAGATTTACATATATATGCTTGGATCTCAGTCTATTTTTGTCAAACAATTTATTTATTAAGGTTATTTAATAAATTTGTACTAATTTAACAACCCGTTATACTAAATAACTTAACCGTATGTAATTATCTCTTTTACTTAAATCCAACCTGTAAATCGATCAAAGGAATAATATCAGTACTTCTCTGCATTTTTGAAGGATAATCTGAATAACAAAGCTTATATCCACCCGAGATAGCAAACCTGCGGTTTATCTTCCAAATAATGAGCACTTTATGTTCATATGAATATTCACAATATTCTTTGTCCATAATGAATTTATCAACATCAACCAAATATTCAAACTTAGGTGAGATATTTCCTCTCACATCCAATCCAACATTGAACATTGCGGTTTCATGATAAATGGATGTTCTGTTATAAACAATCGGCATATCAATTGTTGGAAAATCGCTATCACCACTTACTAACGCTACAGAAAAACCTATTTTAGGAATTATTTTAAAGTATTCATTATAACGATAAGAAAGCATGAATTGATTATTTAAAACAAATATATGAGGGATAACTGAATTATCTGGGAGAATACCAAGAGCTCCTTCTTTTGCAATTACATTTAAAAGTATGGATGGATAAAGTAAACTATGTTTGGAAGCAAATTTCCAGCCTTCCATATCTTTCCAGAATTTTTTCACTGTTATGTTCGGCATAATAAAATCTGCCAGTGCGTATGTAGAAAGTTCTGTGGTTTCATTCAGACCGTAACTAAGCGGTTGGAAAATTCCAACCTCCCATCTTCCCTGTGGAAGAACATCTGTTGTTCCTGTAGACCAAATAGCGGTTTCTGCCGACAAAGATAACATTACAAAACTAATTATTAATATTATTATTATCTTCTTCATTTTACCACTCCATTTCCACAGTTACCGGGCAATGATCAGAAAGTTGTCTTGTATCTTGATGAGTTTCAGTTGAACCTGCAATCCAACCTGTTGGATTATTTGTGAATAAATAATCAAGTTTTCTATTCCAATCTATATTTATTATTTCAGGGTCATAATTAACTTCCTGCGGAAGATTTATGTAGATTGAATGGGTATAATATGGGCTTACATACTCACCTTCTTCTTCAGCAAAATAATCTCCCGACGATAAATCAGGATAATAATCTGCATAGAATTCTATCATATCTGTAAGGTCATAATCTTCAACTTCGTAATCTTCACCTAAATCATCTGGACGATCAGGGAAACCCTCTTCTAACCAATTTAAAGAGTTGGGTGGAATTGCATTAAAATCTCCACCTGCTACGAAGAGTAATCCTTCAGAATTAAGATCATCCAACTCACCTTTAAAAATATCTATCTGTTCTTTTTTTGTTCCATCTTTGGAATATGCCGAAGCATGAATATTGAGAACATCAAGTTCTTTTGCAGGTTCATTGATTGTAATTGCAATAAAATTTTCAATTTCAGAGTAAGGTACACTTTCACTAATATAGATAATTGAGTCATGTAGAGCATGAAATGGTTTTATAAAAGGAAGATATATATTGCCTGCAGCTAAATCGACAGTAGCATCTTCACCATTAATTTGCAGGTCATTATTACTATCTAATCTCAAATAATCATTAAGAGTAATATCTGGGAAATTAGGTGTGATGACATCTGATGGTACATTATAATTTGGATTTGAACCACCAGCCGGCATAGTATAAACATTCATATCAAAACTATAATTTGGAATATTTTGTATTCCAATATTGTAGATATTCCGAACTTGTAAATTCCAGTAATCTTCATCTTCTGCACTCTGGTTTCTTATACGTAACATCTTGGTTTCTACAGGTGAACTTGTATTATTCCCAACTATTATCCCATCATTCCGAGTATAAGTGATTCCGATTGAATATATTCTATTTACACCTTGAGGTAATGTCATAATTATAATACCGGTATTATAATCTACTTCGTAATCCACTCCCTCTAACAGAATATCAAAATTGTATGTTTCTTCGGGATTGATATAATTCACTCCATCAATTGTCATTGTGTTATTACTGGCAGATCCATCATCAAGATAGACGTTGATTTCATAGTCCGGATCTGGGAGTGAATTAAAACCATTTTGCGAAAGCAACCATTTATCATTATAATCATTCAATTTTATGGCATTATTTTTCCAGCCCATTGGATAATCAACTCCTTCAACACCATCGTTATCACCATATAATTCATATAATTCAGTTGGCTGCTCTATGAAATAATGAGTCCTTTGTACAAAGTTACTACTTCGAATATTTGTGCTATCTGCAGACGCTTCTTGTACAACGATCCTTGTTTTCAAGATATTCCTGCGAAGATAAAAATATTGTGTTAATCCATCTTGATCAATCAGCGGAAGCGCGATCCTGACAGCATCAGTAATTCTCCATTTGCTCATTATTGCATTACCGGAATTCATTCTTCCCAGACCGTCACTTGGCACAAAATCTGCCTTCCATTGAGATGCATAAGCTCCATAGTTTAGGTCAGTTGCATCCAATATGTATTGCATTTGATCTACATAAGCACTGCGTTTACTATCAATGTCCAATTCCTGAAGCAAGATAATATCTGGATTGACTTCATTAATGTAATCGGCAATATTTTGTGTGTTCACCTCAACAATATCTTCACTCATAAGAACTTCATCTCCCCAACCATCAAAGAAGAAATTTATACGTGCTCCTCCAAATTTGATGTTCCAGGTCATAATTTTCAAAGACGCAGGATTATCTGGAGCATGTGTCAAATTACGTGCAATATATATTCTGGCATCTTCCAGATCTTCAAAATTAGTATTGAAAATGTCACAACCATTAATAGCTATTAAGATCATGGTTAATAGAACTAAATAAATTTTTTTCATATCGTATCTCCTTTAATTTATTTTCAATAAGAATTATTCTTAAGTATCTAAAAAATTTGCTAAGTTTATTCAAGGTAATCTAATACATCAGATTAGAAATCTCTCATTGGATCTTTGTTATTTCCGAATAAATAAGAAAACTAAATATAGAAGGTATAAAAATACAAAAAGAATAGCTTCTACCTTTGTTAGTTTATGTTTCTTGCCAACGAACATAGAAGTAAATAGCATGATCGTGATTACACTGAGGAATATAAAATCAATATTTAAAGCCATGTTATAATGTATAGGGGCAATGAGCGAGCTAACTCCTAATACTAGTAGAATATTAAATAAATTTGAACCTATTACATTTCCAATTGCAAGATCGTTCCTACCTTTTGTAATAGCTATTACAGATGTTACAAGTTCAGGTAGAGATGTTCCTAAGGCAACTATTGTAAGTCCTATAAACTTTTCACTCACTACAAAATGTCTAGCAATTATCACGGCATTATCAACCACAAATTTTCCACCAAAAAATAAACCAGTAATTCCTAAAATCATCATAATAAATGTAACTAAATAAGAGCGTTCTTTTATGTCTGATCCTAACAAAGGTTTAGCTTTTAAAAATCCAATGACATAAATGAAGAATAGAATTAGAAATGCAAGAAGAATAATACCATCAAAAAACGAAAGATCAGAATTCCACAAGGACAGACCAAATACTAGTAAAGTTGCAACAAGTAAAAACGGTATCTCCTTTAATATAGTATTTCTCTGGACAACTATAGTTGAAATGATACCCGTTATTCCCAACACCATAAGAATATTAAAAATATTACTCCCCAAAATATTACCGAATATAATCTCATGATGTCCACCGAGACTTGCAAATACATTTACAATAAGTTCCGGTGCTGAAGTACCAAAAGCAACTATTGTAAGTCCAATTGCAATTTCCGAGATAGATAGCTTTTTAGCAAGCGACGATGCACCATCAATTAAAAGATCTGCACCTTTTATCAGAATTACAAAACCGATTAATAGAAATAATACTGCAAATAACATTTTTTCCTTTTGGTCACGGCGTAATCCTAAATTCAGGACGAAACCGGATTTTCTAATTATACGTCTATTATTTTTGTTGATTCATACTGTGAAGCAACAATTAAATTGAGATTTTTATCTTTCTTATTGAGATAATCTCTCATAAGCTTTTCAGCTATCTCGGGTAAATTATTTTCCTCACTTAGATGCGCAAGAATTATATTTTTTAATCCAGGATGATAAACTTCTTTAATCACTTTAACAGCCTGTTCATTAGAAAGATGTCCCTGCTTACTTTTTATCCGTTGTTTAAGGTGTGGCGGATACGATCCTTTTATTAGCATATTCAAATCATGATTACTTTCTAAAATTATTGAAGTTGAGTTCTTTAATTGTGTTATCATCAAATTGGAACCAAATCCAAGATCCGTTGCCACTGCCAGTTTACGGGAATCATCTCCAATCTTTCTCAAAGTAAAATTACTACCATCCACGACATCGTGTGAGGATTGGAATGCTCTGATCTCAATGTCACCAATAACAAATGTCGAAGATCCATTTTCGAAGTAGATTGGACCAACTGGCAATTTTCCCAAACGCAAATTGCAAGCATTATAAGTACTTTCAGATATATAAAGTGGGATTTGTAATTTACGGCAGATAATTCCGGCACCACGAATATGATCACTGTGCTCATGACTGATGACAACTGCATCTATTTTATTCTCATCCAATTCGATGCTATGTATAAAATTTGTTATTTTCTTACCGCTGAGTCCAGCATCGAGAAGTATTTTCGTACTCTCGGTTCTTACCATGATTGAATTTCCTTTGCTGCCGCTCGCCAATACAGATGCTTGAAACATATTACTTTACATAGTAATATCTGCTGTTTAATCTATCAAATTCTGTCCATTTGGCATCATCATCGGTAACTGCATCTTTAAGCTGTTGTACACCAATTGTTTGGGCATCAAAGTTATCGGCTTGATGAAGTATTGTGGCTTCTAAGGTTTGGGGTAATCTGGCAGATGCCATTTCATATTCACCATGGTGAGATAGTATCAAATGACGTAATTTCATTAGAAGATCTGTTGGAAAATTATTTATTTCTTTAGATTTGTCTGCCACAAAATTATCTCCCAATGGAATATGTCCGACTAATCTTCCAACAGGAGTAAAGTCTATATTAGGAACAATTTGATATTCAAAGACTTTTCCAATATCGTGCAATATCGCACCAGTTAGCAATAGATCTCTATCGACTTTATAATTATGAGAAGCATAATCGCATAATCCCGTAACAGAGATAGTATGTTCCAGAAGTCCACCAATATAATTATGATGCCAGCCTTTAGCTGCAGGTGCCTGCCCGAATTTGGTAAAGAATTCTTTGTCTTCGAAAATGTTCAATAATAATTCTTTTAGATACTGATTTTTAATGCTATTTATATAATCAAATAATTTATCCGAGAGTTTACTAATATCTTTGGAAGTTGTCTCTAAAAAATCATTAAGATCATATTCTTCCTGAGGTACTTTTTTAATATTATTTACTGTTATTTGAAGTTGTGTCTTGTAAGTTATTATAAAACCTTTTACCTGAATCACATCACCTTCTTTGAATTTCTCAGCAACTGCTTTTGCATTATTCCAAACATTGGCAGCAATTGAACCTGAACTATCAGCCAGTTTAAGCCTAATGTAAAAATCTTTAGCTCCTTCTCGTAGGATTTTTTCTGTTACTAAAAAGTTGCTAATGATCTCCTTATTAAGATGATCTTTTAGCTCTTTTACAAAAATTTTACTCATATTTTCCTTCCTTTATTATATAAATATTATTTGTGAAGATCCAGCCATAACCGAATCTATAAATTTCTAACCTGTAATTCCCTTTTTGTTTAATTTCAAATCTTCCCTTTTCATCAAGTTTAGAAGCGATCTTCTTCCCATTTCTATAAAGTTTTACTCTGGCAATTTTGGGAAGTCTGAAATAAAAATACATATTCTCAGTAAATGATAACTCTTCACCAAAGATAGCACTATCATCTTTTGATGATGCAATACCTGCATAAAAATCGTATGGATTTCCAACTTTGTAATTTACTATATAACTATTACCATTCTTTAAAGCTTTCAAAATATTTTGCTGATCAATTTGGGCTTCTTCAGGAATAAGAACATTTGTACGAATTGAACGAAACAATATTTTGTGAGTGAGAAATTCTAATTTGATGCCAAATTTTACTATTTTTTCCGAATGAGCATCTACACTGCCTATAGCTGATCTTCTCTTCCCCGCATTATTCAATTCATCCCAGTAATCCAGAGCTTCGCGAAGTGGTTTCTTCACGAACAAAGAAGGGAAAAGAATAAAGAATATTCCATTTAATATTGGATTTAATTTTCCGAGCCATTCAGAAAGGTAATTCCAAATTTCGATTCCATCAAAATCATCGTTTTTCTTATCCGTCCAAATATATTTTCTGAAGCGTTTGGAAGCTCTTTTTTCAAAAGGATGTGCGGCAAAACAAATTGCGTCTGATTCGGCATAACGCTGAATATATTCTCTTGCTTCTTTGCCTTGGATAATTTCATTAGTGTTAAATACTAGAAAATGATTATTCTTCTGGGGATCGTTAATTTCAGCACCAATGATAATGAAAAGATCGTTTTCCTTTTTAACTGCATCATCTTCTCGTGCAACCATCGTGTGATGATCGTTTATTGTCAGGTAATCCAGTTCATTCTTCTTTGCTGCTATAATTATTTTACTCAGTTTAACCTGAGAATCAAATGAATACTCAGAATGATTGTGAACGCATCCTGTAAGCTCAAAGTATTTCTTGTTGAAGATATTTTTATTTTTCATTTTTACCTGATCAATAAACTTTTTTTGTAGAATTTATATTTTCTTCCGTTAGCTTCAGCCTTGATCTGCATGAGATATATCCCACTGGAAACTTGCTTATTTACGTTATTTTTCCCATTCCAAATAAATGAAACATTTTGTGTTACCGGTTCTTGTGTTATTGTTTTCACTAACTGCCCTTTTATGTTGTAGATCTTTAATTCAGCAGATTGGATCGTATTTGGAAGAGAGAAAGAAATATTCATTGTTTCTGTAGTTTTACACGGATTTGGAAAGATCAGCAGACTGTGTTCTGTATTAGAAATTTCATTATCATCTAAACTAACAAGCCCGGGTTGGAATTCTGTGAATGGAAGTTTATTCACATGAAAAATCTCTTTTGTTACATCATTTTGCAGCCAAAAAACAACTTCGCAGTTATCCTTTGTTGCAGTAGTATCACTTATTGTTTCAAAATCTTCACTCATGTTGAAATGAACTGTGTCAGAAATTGTTGAGCTATCCAAAAACTGAGTTGCATCAATTTCGGCAATCAAATATGTAAAAACAGGAATATTTATATCAGCTGGTATACCAGTCTCATTTTTAACATTTTCTATCACTCCAATCCGCAATGTAAGATCATTAATGAAATCATCAAAAAGTAACGTTTCATTATTTTCTAATTCATAAGAAAAACTAACATTTCCTAAATCGTTATAGAAAGCGTAACAAGTATCATTGCTTATGAATGAATTGTTTAAAAGTGTAGTGTTATAGAGTTCAGTTAGCTGATTAGAATACCCATTATAATAACCCAGCAGTTTTTCACTACCCCCTACGATTGTTGCAGGGAATCCCATTAGATCATAATAATGAAACCTTTGATAAGAATCATAATTAAAAAACGGTTCATCAATGAGATCTGCAAAATAATTAATTGTTATACAATTTGAAGTATCCAGGATTGATGCTTGAGTCAACCAGATATCATTAGAATTTGAATCATTTAACTGTACCGCATCCTCAATTAAAAGAATTTCTGTTTCCTCAACATAAATTTGAAATTCATCTTCAATTGAATTATTCTGTGATAAACTATCAGTTATACAAAACAGCTCAGCTGCAAATTTATATTGAGAAGCCCTGTCAGGGAGTAGGTACCCAAGACTATCACTGACATCGAACACATAAATTTCATTTGCATTAAGTACTGGTAAATCAATTTGCTGGCAAGATGTACTATCTGCTATGTAAATAAGCTCAATTGTACCATTTGGATCTTCTAATAAAGGAATGACATAACTTCCAGAAACCGGGATATCAGAGTTATTCTTTATTGTAAGTATTGGGTATATAAAATTATCCGGCTGGAATTCACCTACCCAATTGATTGATACCAGATCAAGATCAGTTCCCGTTGTTAAAAATCTACCTTGAAGACTAAATAGAAATTCCGAATCATAACTGATACTGAACATACTGTGATAGTAACCATCATTAAAAAAATAACTTTGCAAACCACCAACTGCAGAAGCTGATATGAACTGGGTTGTAGTATTTGTTGGATAATCCACTACAAGCCAGAGAGTTGTATCTGTAATAACATTTGTAAAGGGAATATAATTCCAATCTTGATATTGAATTTCAGAAGCTTGCAGAGTGTGCGAAAATAATAAACTATCAGGTTCAATAAGGGGTTGACCAAATGAATCTTTACAGAGTTTTATGACTAATGGATCTATTCCGCTTATTCCCGGTATGTATATATCTGCACCTTCAGCTTCAAAAAGTAGGGAATCAATTCCTGCATAAAATTCATTAAATTCAAATTTTACTGCCCAGCTATCGCTGCCGAACCAGTGCTGGTCATCTGTATTTGTATGATAGTAAGCAAGTGTATCCCGCACTAAAGGTCTTACATTCTCACCCGTAGCTATGTAATAATCAACTGCACTAAGTATTGAAGAAGCAAGTACAATTAATACAATAATATATCTTTTCAAAAGCAACTCCTTGCCAACAAATGTTTGTACTTAGAATTTATTGTAAAGCATTATATCTTTCTGGCTTTTTTACTACCCTTCCAACGTTTATGTACCCAGAACCATAAATGAGGATATTGATAAATATATTTTTCTATCCTTTTAGAAATTATTTCTGTAAATTTTGTGATATCTTCTAAATTGTTTTTAAATCCTTCAGGAGAAATAACCTCTTCACAGATAAATAGATGGCTCCCATCATTTTTTCTAATTGCATAAGCAGGAACAATAGGGCACCCAGTTTTTATGGCAATCTTTGCTGCACCGACAAATGTGGAAGCTTCATGCCCTAAAAAATCTGTAAGCACACCATTCCGTCCTGCATTTTGATCCATTAATAAACTTACGATATAGCTCTCTCCCAGCATTTTGAGAATTGGTCGGAGTGCATTTTTTTTATTAATTACAATAACATTATCTTTTAAACGCAAAGCATTTGTATAATTATCAAAGTATCTATTCCGCTGCCTTTTACCTACAACAGCCATTTTAAAATTGGCTGCAATATATTTACCTGCCAGTTCCCAATTCCCAAAATGACCAGTAGCCAATATCACTCCCTTCCCCTCTTCAACAGCATTCTTCAAATTATCCCAACCTTGAATCTTACAAGTATCGAATAGATTTTCCTTTTTACCAAAATATGATTCAGCCGTAGTTAATCCCATATGATAATACATTTTTCTAATTATATCATTTATTTCTTTATTTGTTTTATCGGGGAAAACCATTTTTAATTGTTTACTAGCAAGTGAATTTCTGATATCAAATAAACTTGCCCCAAAAACAAAAAGCTTTGCGAGAAATGATCTGGTAAATCTATATGGGAATACCTTAAATATGTTTATGAACAATTTAAAAAAGAAATATTCGATTTTACTTTTTGTTGAATTTCTCATCCATTCCCCAGCTTATATTTTGAAGCAAATTTGCTAAAACGGGGTTTGTAAGTAAAGTAAATTTTTGTAAGATCTATCATGGAATCCTGAATCCTCGAAAGATTGATTAATATGAATACTATTTTAAATTACTTTTACTTGACTTGAGTAATTTTAGAAAAAAGCTGTAACAGAAAATAAAATTAGGAGAATAATTTGAACATACTCGCGCTTAGCACTACCTCAAGCTCCGGCAGCATTGCAATTTATAAAAAAGATCACATCTCATTTATAAATCATCTCGATATTAAAGTAACACATTCTGAGCGATTATTACCACAAATTGATGCAGGACTTAAGAACTCTAAGATCAATATTTCCGATATTGATCTGGTTGTTATTGCCAATGGACCCGGATCATTTACCGGTACAAGAATTGGACTTGCCACAGCTAAAGGAATTTGTATGGCTCATAATATCCCCTTATTACCAATTAATACACTTGAGCTTTTAGCAAATAATATTGCTCATTCAAATAGGAATATCCTTGCACTTATTGATGCAAGGATGTCAGAAGTTTACGCTGCTTTGTATTCTCCTGAACTGGAAATTATCCTACCGGAAACTAACACAAAACCAGAAATTTTATTTAAAAAGATAAAAAAACCCGTAATCGTGGTAGGTGATGGTGCAAAAGAATATAGAAATGAAATATTAGTAAGTGGGATCGATCATACATTTTGTTTGGAACATCAAAATATTCCTCTTGCTTCCACATTGATAAGTATAGCACTCAAAAACAATATTCCCGAATATGATTTTGAAAGTATTTCGGAGTTAGAACCATATTATCTCAGGAAATCTCAAGCAGAACTTGTACGTGATGAAAAATTAAAGAAACAAAAAAAAATTAATAGAGGCAATTAATGAAGAAACGACCAGGATGGCATCAATATTTTATGGAAATGGCATATCTTGCAAGTACACGTTCTACTTGCTTACGCAGACAAGTTGGAACTGTTATCGTGAAGGATAATCAGATCATATCTACCGGTTATAATGGAGCGCCAAAACACATAAGACACTGTGCAGTAACTGGATGTCTTCGCGAACAACTAAATGTTCCTTCCGGTGAAAGACATGAATTATGCCGTGGAGTTCATGCTGAGCAGAATGCCGTGATTCAAGCAGCAATTAATGGCACTTCTATTCGTGGAGCATCTCTTTACTGTACAAATCAACCGTGTGTAATCTGCTCAAAAATCCTTATTAATGCTGAGATTAAAACTATATATATAGTTGAGGCGTATGAAGACAAACTTGCCCAAGAGTTATTAGCAGAAGCTGAAGTGGAAATGTATATTGTAGATAGAGATACAGGAACTTTAAAAAGATTATTATAAAACAGGATATTTTAAAAAATAGATGTTGCTGAATTACATCAACTAAAATAATATAAATTATTTGATCTCTGTTCAAGGCAAATCTGAGAGGTATAAAAACCAAATAGAATCATAATTATAAATGCTCAGTTACCAAAATGGAACAGTGAATAATAAATGATGAATTTATTTATTGAACTTTATTTTTATCTCACTATCTTTATTTGATTCAGGTTCTTTTGTTGAGATGGTATCACCAACAGCAATTCCTTCAATTATTTCAACCTGCTGGAAATTATTTATTCCGGTTTTCACAACACTACTAGTTCCAATTGAATCATTAATCACTTGATAAACTATATCATTCCCTTCATCATCAGAAAAAATACAGCGAATTGGAATTACAACAATATCTTTTCTCTCTTCACCGATAATTGTAATATTAGCTGTCATGCCAGGCTTTAATTTTTCATCAACTTCTATCAACTCAATTTCAATAGGAAATACTTTAACATTGTTATAACTTATGGCCATTGCAGCTGTTTTTGTAATTCTTCCATCAAAATTTTCATAGGGATATGCATCAACTTGAATATTTACTTTCATCCCAACTTCGATTTTTGAGATATCAACTTCATTTATTTTAGCATTAACGATCATTCTGCTAAGGTCAGCAAGTTTAAGAATAACAGTACCGGCAGAATATGAACCTGAGCTGGAAACAACCATCTCACCCTCTTCCACAGGTTTTTGAATTATAGTTCCTGAAGCAGTTGAATACAATTTTGATAGATTGTTATCCGATTCAATTTCCTTTACCAGTTCGTATTGTTGTAGAGCAGAATCATAATTTATTTGAGCTTTTGTATATGAATCTTTATAAGTATCAAGTTCAGTTTCTGAGATGTAATTATTTGCAAAAAGATCTTTTCTTTTATTATATTTTTCTCTTGTATTTTCCAGTTCGATTTCTGTCAGTTTTAAATTACTGTTTACGCGCAAGATTGATTCAGCTTGATTAAAATCTGGTACTATCTCTGCAAGCAAATCACCCTTATTTACATAATCTCCTTCCTCAACATAGAATTTAACAAGTTCACCACTAACCTGCGATTTTTGTTCTATCTCTCTAATCGGCTGGATCTCACCTGTTTCTTCCAGTTTTATTACTATTGTTCCAAGTTCAACTTTATGATGTTTAGTCTTCACACCAAATTTAGATCTATCTTTTTTACCTTTAGAAACGTTGCAACCACTTATTAGAAGAACCATTAAAACAATAATTATGCCACTAAAAACCTTTTTCATTATTTCTCCTGTGTTTATATTAATTTTATTTTTTATATTCTACTGCTTTTAAATTTAGTTTTAATGCTTTTCCATTACGCATAATCTCGATCTCGATTTTATCACCAACCGAAATATCAGAAACTACAAGTTCTGCATCACGAGTACCTTTGATAACATTACCATTGATCTCTCTAATTATGTCTCCTTCTTTTAATCCAGCTTCCTCTGCGGGACTCTTCGTTTGAATATAATTTATCAAAACTCCGTCAAGGCTTTTAAGTTCAAGGTGGGAAGCAATGAGTTGATTAAGTTCTTGAACCTTGAAGCCAAACCAGATTTGACGAATTTTACCAAATTCAATTAATTCACGAGCAGATTTTTTAACAGTATTTACTGGAATTGCAAATCCTATTCCGATATTACCGCCCGATTCAGAGAAAATAAAAGTGTTAATTCCAATTATTTCTCCCAAAATATTTACGAGTGGTCCTCCACTGTTCCCCGGGTTAATTGCAGCATCGGTTTGTACCATGTGTCGATAAATCTTGCCATCTTTGTTCTCAGCGAAATCCCGATTTATCGCAGAAACAACACCAACCGATACACTGGGTTTACTGTCTTTGATCAAAAAGCCATAGGGATTTCCAAGTGCTATTGCCCATTCTCCAATGATAATATTATCTGAATCTCCGAATTTAGCAAAAGGAAGATCATCACCTTCAATTTTGATCACAGCAACATCATGGCTTGTATCTATTCCTATGACCATTGCATCAAACTGTCTTGTATCGGTGAGTATAATTTTTATTTCGGTTGCACCTTCCACAACATGAGCATTTGTAAGAATAAATCCATCATCAGAAAAAATTACACCGGAACCAATTCCTTGTATACTATACGGAACTTCATCGTAGAAACCAAAGAAGAAACTTCTACGTCGTTTTACCATTTGTGTTTTGATTACATTAACACTGACTACTGCGGGTTCCACAATTCCAGCAGCATTGGTTATTGCATTTCTTCTAGATGAATATACTTCCTCAGTTATTAAATCCTTTACAGTTAATTTTCCATTTAAAGTATCTTCTAAAGCAATTTCAGTATTTAAATTCTTCATCACTTCCCTGTTTTGGAAAATTACAGGATAAAATATCAGAACGATCACAGTTAATATTAAGATTAGAATTACATGATTTCTATTCATAATTTATTCCTATTTTATACAAAGATAAATTAACATATTTCCTAAACCTATTAAGAAATGAACAGCTAATACAAACATTAAAACGTATTTATAAATATATTTATTGAAATATTCTTTTATGATATCAACTTCAAGTTTTTTATCGAGCAATTCAATGTATTTATTCAATTCATATTTTCCCATTAAGTATGGAACAAATGTACGTAAGAACTGCTTAACGACTTCAAAAACGATAGTTGAAATAAAATATTTTATATTGTCCCTTATTGTTCTCGGAATGAATTTGAGATCATCCATAAATGTGATTTTATCCCATGTTTTTTGGAAAACCTTCTGCTCCCACTTTGCAATACGTGAATCATCAGCATCATTTTTTGTATCGTTGATGTAATCATTAACCATTGTCTTGATCTTTTTAATCAGCCAACTCTTTTTGCGATAAACAAAGGCAGGTGTAAAGGGAATGTGCTTTTCAAAAATCTTTTTCTTTTTAGATGGAATGAACAAAAAAATATTGATCGCATAAACGTAGAGAAAGCCAAACAGCATATTTACGACAATAAAGATCAGTGGTTTGATGATGAACATTAGATCCTGCCTTGCTGATGTAATTCAACAAAATATTCAATCGAGCGATTATAGGTTTTCTCAGCATCTACAGGGAAGTAACAGGCAGAAAGTTCATTCATAGAACGGTGATAACTAAGGCATTCGCAACAGAAACCTTTCTTACTGCAAAAACATGTACAATTGCAATTTTCCATATTTATGCTATGATTATTACAATCCATTTATCCTCTCCAAATATTTTCAATGTTTAATCAATTTTTACAACTTTTTTTGTCAATAATTAAGGTTTTAAATGAAACCTTCTCATATATGTATTTCCTCAAAAGTTAATTCGAATTTTTCTTTAGATGTTTTCGCATTATAAAACTTAATATTAGGATAGTTTGCTTTTTTTATTGTTTTAATTAACTTAGACTTGATTTTTTTTATTTCATCGATTCTACATCCAAAAATTACTTCTTTTAAGGATTTTTTATTAAAGGGCATCCCACCTTTTCTTGTAGACATAATCCTAAACTCTTTTTCATAAATCCAATCATTTGATTTGATAAGGAATAATTGCTTAGCAACACCATCTTCTACAATAATATTATAAGCATTAAATTTTGGATAATCATTGCAATATTCTACACTACTAATAAGATCAATTGGTTTTGATCCATTTGCAAAAAATATATCTGTATCTTCTAAAACATCAAATTTTAAGCATATGCCCTGATGTTTATCAGCATAATGTGACCACATTGGAATATAGTTTCTTTCTTTTGAAAAACAGCAAATACCATATTTCTCAAATTGTTCCCTAATATTTATGTCTACTAAAGCTAGAGATTTTTCATGATCATTCTTCAGAACATAGACAATTTTGAATCTATCATTCTTATTAACAATTCTCAATTCAACCAATTTGTTAGCCAATTCTTCAATTTCTTCTGGATTCATATTATTAGCTAACTTAATCTTACAATCAAATGGATCATTAAAATCTTTAGAAGAAGAAAACCACAATTGATTATTTCGGAGATTATCAATTAAATCATCATCTACTTTGCAGAATTTGTAGAGATATCTTGGTACTATTTTTGACTCTACAAGAAACAAACATGCTTTAAAATTTTTATCATTCCATCTTGGATCACTCTTAAATTCTTCTCTTATAGTCATTGATTCTCCTGGTAGAAACTACGTTTCAATTTTACTTTTAAGTATTCTAATTTTACAATATAAGCATTATTAGTAAAATTAAATTCACTAAGTAATAAAGTATTTCTCAAGCCAGTCTATTGTGTATTTAATGTCTTCGGGGATGGGTGCTTCTGCTTTTACAATTTCTTTTGTGAACGGATGTTTGAACTCCAATCTGTAAGCGTGCAGAGCTTGTCTCTTAAGGTGATTTGCCAGTAGATATTTTACTTTTTTCTGGTAATGGAATGGTACAATACTGAGAGTTCGTTTTAAAGTTGAATAAGTGTTATCTCCTAAGATCGGACAATTTATATAAGAGAAATGAACACGAATCTGATGGGTTCTACCGGTTTCCAATTCAACTTCAACCAGAGAGAAAAAATCAAAATATTTTACAATTTTATAATGAGTAACAGATTCTCGCCCATCTGTTGTAACGGTCATTTTTATTCTATCTTTCTTGCTTCTTCCAATAAAGGTTTTAATCGTGTCTTCAGCTTTTGCGGGAATTCCAACAGTTATCGCTAAATATGTTTTCTTAATTGTTCTATCTTGAAACATTCGTGAGAGCAAAGAATGAACTTTATCATTCTTGGCAACAATTAGAAGTCCGCTAGTATCTTTATCTAATCTATGAACAATACCGGGTCTCAGTGGATCATGCTGAACAGAAAGTTTATTATTAAAATGATACATCAATGCATTTACCAGTGTTCCATCTATTACGCCGGCTCCTGGGTGAACAATTAATCCAATTGGCTTATTTACAATCGCAATATCATCATCTTCCCATATTATATCTATTGGAATGTTCTGCGGTTTTATTTCCAGTTCTTTCTTCTGAGGAATTTCAATTGTTATTATGTCTGAGTGAGAAAGTCTGTAATTTTTTTTTACAGGCTTGCTATTTACCAGTATTGCTTCTTCGCATAAAAGTTTATCAATAAACGATCGAGAGTATAATTTTTCTAATCCCAAACTTACAATATATTTATCTATTCTTTGTTTTTCAATTTTAAGATATTCAATTTTCATCAGGTTTGATTAAGCTCATCTTCTTTATTTTGCTTTCTTTTTTCCAGATTTGTAAGAGCAATTATTGCACCTGTTGGCTGTCCGGCAACATCACGGATCATAGCACTGTTAAGTATAATATGTCTTTTTAATGAAGGTACGAAGAACTGTTGCTGTTCCTGTTTAGTTCGAGAATTCAAGATCTTCAAAGTGTATTTTTTTATATTATTTTCAATTTCAGGTGGGAAGTTCGTCTCGATAATGTTGGTTTTATCACTTAAAGCCGGGAAAGTATCTGTAACTTTTTCGTTCATATAAACAAAATTTCCTTTTATATCAACTATTATAAAGCCATTATCAGTAAGATTCAGTATTGAAACGATTCGATTATGGTGTTCTACAATTTTCTCTTTTTTCAATTTATCGAATGTAAGGATGGATTTTAGCATATCTTTAAGAAGTGAAATTATTACATAGAATTCCTTATCAATTGTAGTTTCATAACTATCCAGATCGATATCTATTGTGTAAACACCTTGTGTGATATCTTTTATAATAGTATGAATTTCAGAAAATGCTTTATGAAGAAAAATCGGCACATAAAAAATAATGGAAAGAGTTAAAATAAATTGAATGAACAATCCTATAAAAATCGTGTTCTGTACATCTAATTTCATTTGGGAGATGCCAATTGAATTATTTATCAAATGCAGAATTATTCCAGCCTGAATAATTACAACTATGAACATTAAAATTATTAACAACCTTAATTTTCCCGTGAATGATAATTTCATAATTCTATCCTTTCTTACTTATTTCTTCTATAAGTTCATCTATCTTAATTTTTGGTCCGATAAGCACCATGACATCTCCTTCATTAATAATATCATTTGCTCCGGGCATATCATTTATCTCATTACGAATAACATTCTCACCTTCTTCAGTAATACTCAATGTCGTAAATTTTATCGCAATTATATTTACACCTTTCTCTGCAGGAATTGAAAGTTGTTGCAACGTTTTCCCGACCCAATCATCTGGTACAAGCAATTCAACGGCGCTATGTCCACTGGAAAGCTCTACATATTCCATAACACTACTTGAGATAAGAGAATTAGCAAGCTGTCTTCCAATTTGTTCTTCCGGAAAGATAATATTGTGAATTCCCAGAAGTTCCAGAATTCTTGCATGAACTTTACTATCAACTTTTGCATAAATGTTACTAACACCAATTTTTTTTAGCAGAACAGTAGTTAGTACACTTACTTCAATATTGTTTCCAATAGCCAAAATTACGGCATCAACATCTTGGATACGATTCATTTTTAGTGCTTTTTCGTCGGTGCTGTTTAAATGGATTGCAACACTAACACGTCCAGTAATTTCATCTATTAAGGCTTTGTCGTTATCAATTGCGATCACTTCTGCACCTCTTTCAAAAAGTGTAGTTGCTACATTCATACCAAATTTTCCAAGCCCTATTATTGCAAATTTTGCCATAATTACTCCTTTAGTACCCAGACACAAGTGTCTGCAAAACATTTTATTTACAAATTTCGTTCAAGATTGAACGATTTACTTAACCAATACTTATTTTTTCTTCTGTATATGTAAAGGAAGATCTATCTTTTGTTTGTGAAATTGCGAACATTAAAGTTAATGGACCTACTCTTCCTAAATACATTAATAGCACAATTATTATCTGTCCCGCTTCAGAAAGTTTTGCTGTTATTCCCATTGAAAGCCCTACCGTACCAAAAGCAGAAACTGCTTCAAAGATAGTTTTTTCTAAAGTGAAAGGTTCGAACAAAAGTAGTAAAAATATCATAAAAGCCAGAAAAGCAATTGATGCAGCTACAAGTGCCATCACTTTTTTAATTATATTTTCTGATACTTTTCGTTTAAAAATATTTACATCTTTATGTCCGCGAAACATTGTAACAAAAGAGATAAACACAACAACAAGAGCAGTAGTTTTAACTCCACCTCCTGTTGAACCTGGAGATGCTCCTATGAACATTAAAATCCCTGATACAAAAGAAGAGCCTTTACTTAAATTTGCCGTATCAATTGTATTGAATCCAGCAGTTCTGGTTGTTACAGATTGAAAGTATGAGGCAAATAATCTATCAAAAAAACTAAAGCCCTTCATTTCGTTGTTATATTCAGAAATAAAGAAAGCCAAAGTTCCTGCTAATAGTAAGAAAAACGTTGCAGATAAAACAATTTTTGAGTGAAGAGATAATCTCTTAAAACGAAATTTGTTCTTAATAGTTCTTTGAATATCCTTCATCACAGGGAAACCAATTCCACCTAAGATAATTAGTGATGTGATTACAAAATTAATATTGAAATTATCTAAATATTTTATAAGACTATCTGAATATAAACAGAATCCTGCATTACAGAAAGCAGAAATGGAATGGAATATGGAATGATATATAGCTTGATTAACAGAGTATGATTTTGAGATAAATGTGAAATACAAAATCACAGCACCCAGTAATTCAAGTGTAATTGTGACTATAATAACATTTCTAACCAGATTTATCATATCCAGTTTATTGGATTCACCAATAACATTCTGCATGACCGACTCTCGCCTCAAACTCAATTTCTGTCCTAAAATAATCGCAAATGCACTTGAAATCGTCATTATTCCCAAACCACCAATTTGAATTAGAGTTAGAATAATTATCTGTCCAAAAAGAGTAAAATGCATTCCTGTATCATATACGATCAACCCAGTAACACAAGTTGCAGAAGTGGAAGTGAATAACGCTCCCAGCAAAGAAGTTTCTTCTCCCGGAGATGTAGCAACTGGTAGCATAAGCAAAAGTGCACCTATGAAAATTGCAAGAAAGAAAGTAAGCATTACAAGCACAGGAGGATTATCAGAGAGATTATCTATAAATGTACCCTTAGTATCTGACAAAATTCTTAAATTTAATAGAGAAAATGCTTGCCGTCCAATAAGATAGAACTGAAAAACTCTTTCCGAATCTTTAATTAATAAACCTATAAAAATGAAGATAATATCAGGTAGAAGATTCAATAATCTTTGTACGGTAACTCCGTTTATTAATAATCTATAACTAATATAAAAAGTTAAAAATATTATTGAAATGTTAGTGTACAGACTGATTACTGAACTATCTATTTTTATTAATTTTAAAAATAATAATTCAATATTAACAATTGCAAACAGTGTAAGAATTACAATTGCAAATTTTTGAACTTTATCTGGCTTAGATTCTATCATATTCCTTTTTTATTTTAGGTTAAAGCTATACATTCAATGCTTTTACAATATTCTTTTGGATAATGTCGATTGGGGCATTTGCCTTAATGTGAATTAACTTCCCCTCATTTGAGAAATATGAGATCACATCAGATGTATCATTGTAGAATTTTTCTATTCTCTTGAGTATTGCTGATTTATGATCATCATCTCTCTGAACTATCTTTCCACCACAAACATCACAGATTCCATCAATTTTTGGTTTATTATAAAGTAAATTATAGTCTTTTTTGCAATCAACACAATTTCTTCTGGAAGAAACACGTTCGATCGCTTTTTCATCAGATAATTCTAGAAGAATAACTTTATCGATAGTAAAATTCTTTTCTAAGTACTTCAATTGTTCCATATTTCTAGGGAATCCATCCAGAATAGTACCATCTTTTGCATTAGCAAGAGCATCTTCAACAATCCTAAAAACATATTTATCGGGAACAAGCTCCCCGTCATCCATAAATTTTTTTGCAGTAAGTCCTAACTCAGTTTGTCTTTCTATGTTTTCGCGAAGAAGATTACCTGTCGTGATGTGTTTCCAACCAAAATTCTCTTCTAATATCTTTGCCTGTGTTCCCTTCCCACATCCTTGAATACCTATTAATAATATGTTCATTTTGTCTCCTGTTTCTTTACTTATTCATAATATTAAGAATAATTAATTTAAAATGTAATTTAACGTCAAGTTTAACGTTTAATATAAATAGTTTGGATTGAGCCTCACTATTTGAGAATTACACAAAACAATTGACCGATTCATTCTCATTTCTTGAATAACATCAATGAAAAAAATTGTAATTACTGGAGCCAATGGATTTGTTGGTAGTGCCCTGACAAAAAAACTGCTGAATAGTGGTTATGAAGTCACATGTCTTGTTAGAACAGGTTCTAATATTGATCTTATTGAAGATAAAAGAAATATCCGTTATATTAATTATAGTAATTTAGAAGAAATTAAGCTTGCTTTACAAGACAAAGATATTTTGATACATGTTGCTGCTTTAACTCGTGCTCGGAAATGGGAATCTTTTAATAAAATTAATGTTAATCTTACAAAAATTCTTTTAAAAATATGTAATAATTCTTCAATAAAACAATTTATTTTTTTAAGTAGTCAGGCAGTGGCTGGACCTTCATTGGATGAACATTCTGGTAAGAAGGAACAAGACTCTCTAAATCCTGTAACAATGTATGGAAAGAGCAAGTTACTAGCTGAAGAAATTATTATTAAGGATGCAAAAATGCACTGGACTATTATCCGACCTGTTTCTGTTTACGGTGCTGGAGATAAAGATTTTCTTGAACTTTTTAAAATGGTTAAAAATCATTTTGTGTTTTTGAATAGTTTTAGAGCAAAATATTATAATCTCATTCATATTGATGAACTCATTGAACTTATAGTACGAACAATTTATAATGAAAAAACCTATAATGAAATATTATTTGCTGCGAACCCGCAAGTAATAAAGAATAATGAACTACATAAATTAATTGGTAAAGCTATAAAATCTAAAACTATTACAATAAGAATCCCAGAATTTATACTCTTCCCCATTGCATTTTTTTTGGAATTTTTTAATTTGATATTTAGAAAAAAAATTCCTATCCTGAATAGAGATAAAGTAAGAGAATTCAAAGAAGATTATTGGCTCGTTGACACAACCAAAGCAAAAAATACATTGAATGTTAAATTTGAAAATAAATATCTAATAAATTTTAAAGAAACATATGACTGGTACAAAATTAAAGGATGGTTATGAAAAGATTCTTAATATTGATTGTAATAATTATATTAACAATTTGCATCTGGGCTCAAACAGAAATTGAAGAAGATACAGCACAAGACTCGATAAAAATTGAAACAGTTGTTATTGATACATTAGATGAGAGAATCGATCCAAAACAACTTTTAGTTGAAATTATTAAATTCCTTAATGATAAAAAACAAATGGATAGAGAATTTTTTCTTCCTTATTTGATATATAAAGAAAATTTTCATATAAGTTCTCCTTTTAATCTAAATTTGCGAATTACGAAAAATGGGTTTTCAGAAATCCCGTTTACCACCGGTAATCTGCAAACCGTTCAAAACAATCAGAATATATATAAAAGGATTTATAAAAGAGGGAACATATATTACAATTCCTTAGAATATTCTTTACCTGTAGCAATAACAGAAACATATATGGGACTCGGTGATATTGATATGAACAATGTTTCTGTGTCCTTGATAAAAGGTGACATTTTTGGAATTTCCAACCTTGATTTGCAGTTTGATTATTTAGGAGAAAAGGGGATATGGCAAGGAGTTGAGAATGAAGTGATCCAAAATTCTCATTTGTATCTATCTTATGACCTTGATTTTGCTAAAGTTCATTTTGATAATAGTTTAATTGATCAAACACTCCCTGGCGAGAAAGATATTTACAATTATGCATATCCATTTGAATCAGCTTCTAACAAAGAAAATGAATATTCAGTTAAAATTGAGAATAACATTATTGATATTGGTTTTATTTACAAAAATAATGATTACACAATGGAAGACAGATTCCATAAAGAACGCGATCTAATGCAGGTTTTGGCACAAAAAAAATTTCAAATACTTAATCATCAGCTTGACTTTTCCTATGAATATGTAGCTGAAGATATTATAATTAGTAGTTATTCAAATCCTGATTCAACAATTATTATCAAAAGAGATGATTCATTTTATATTATTTCTGGTGATCATGAGTCAAATATTTTTGGATTCAAACTAGGAGATACCGGTTATTATCAAGATGAAAATAATTTCCAACTTGATTCTGAACTTACAAAAGAAGTATTCTATGGTTTAAATTTATTGGGTGAATTTACCACAAGATCTGGTGAATACTTCACAAACCTTACTGATATCTTCCCACAAAGACAATCAAGATCGGATGTAGGTGGCGGAATTGTTATTGTTTTTCCATTAATAAGAACGAGAGCAGTAATGGGGCAGCATCATATTGAAGATTTCAACGGAAATTATTATTATTTGCAGAATTCAATTAATTTAGGGTTAACAAAAAATATTGGATTTAAATTTGATCAATGGTTAAGAAATGAACAAATCAATTATAGAGTTGAGAGCAATACTGATATATGGAAATATCCAGAATGGCAAATGTCTAATTTCTTAGAACTTACTTATTCGTTAAAATATAATAATGCAATAAAACTTGGATTGAAACATATTTATCATTCCAGTTATTCTTATACTCTCGATGATATGGATACAATATTTCAGAATGATACTCAGAACTTTAATGCTTATCTAAAAATTCAATTAACTAATAATTTTGAGATAAGTATTGATGCTGTTAATCTTACCAATAATAAAATCATGTTCACAAACTCTAATCATCCAGGAACACATTTTAATTTTAATGTACACTGGATTTTTATGAATTAGGAAAATATTCACAAGTTTCCTTTAATTGTTTTCCTGAATAATACTAATTAATAATTAAAAACACTGCCACCAATAAATTCCCTTAAAATTGAATTGGTTGGAACAATATCATCCGGAATATTATAAATATGTTCCACAATTTTCCATAATCTTAAAGCTTCTGAATAATGAGGAGAATATTCTGTTATCGAGTGCAGGATAGGTAAAATATATTTTTTTAGAACTCCAAGTTCGTAAGTTAATATACTATTAAACATAAAATCGGCATTTTCCTGAAATGGAAAAATATTATGATCTTCTCCTTCTCTCACAGAATCCCACATTTCTAATGTTTGCTCTCCTGAATGCCCTCTGTAATTGTAATCACGAACTAATCTTCTAATCTTTCTTGAGTCGGTTGTCGGTATTCGGTTATGAGCATCAATATTGAGATTATTTAAAGCACTCACATATATTCTTAATTTCTGATTGAAAGGAACTGATGAAGATAAAATATCATTAAGTCCGTGAATTCCTTCCATTATAAGTATCTCATTTTCTTTTAATCTCAATTTTCTATGGCTTGTTTCTCTTATCCCCTGTCTAAAATTATACTTAGGTAATTCTATTTCTTCTCCTTTAAGTAATTTCTGAAGATCACTATTTAGAAGTTCGAGATCCAAAGAATTTATGTTTTCAAAATCGAAATCACCATTTTCCTTTCTGGGGGTAAGATTTCTGGGAAGAAAATAGTCGTCCATATTAAGTATATACGGTCTTATACCATTCACTCTTAAGTGTATAGAAAGTCGTTTAGCAAAAGATGTTTTCCCAGATGAAGAAGGTCCTGCTATGAGTATAAGTTTAGTATCATTTTTGCGAGTAATATGTTTTGCAATATCAACTATTTTCTTCTCATGAAGCGCTTCTTCAATCTGAATAAGCTCTGTTATTTTATAGTTTTTCACTGCGATGTTAATAGCATTTACAAAATGAACACCCAAAATACTCAGCCATTTATCATGTTCCTGATGAGCAGCAAAAAGTTTTCTTAAAAGTTTGAATTCTCCATTTATTTTATTCGTGTGCCTATTCGGAAACCTTAATATTAAGCCCGGTGCATGATAAACTATTTCAAAACTTTGTATGAATTTTGTATTATCTGCCGTCTGACCTATTAGATAATCATAGAAATCACCACATTTATGTAATTTAATTGTGCTATGAGTATTATGCTTAAGAATATCATCACGATTTTGTTTAGCAAATATTTCTTCAGCTTCATATGATGTTACCTCTACTTTATCAATTGGCATTTTACTATCTATTATATTCTGCATTTCTTTCGAAATTTGGTTAATTTCCTTTTCTGAAAATGTATAGTCAATAATTTCTGCATAAATTCCATCTCCTATTGAGTGCTCTACAACTAATTTTTTTTCTGTAGCAAAAATTGAGCCGAATGCTTTACACAAAATGAATTTAGATGTATTTTTGTATATGGCATCACCGGCGGTAGTGCTTCTGGAAATTCCTTCCAGTATCATTTCTGAATTTATAATAGTTTTGTTGCTTACAAATTTGTTATCAATTTTACATGCTATTATTTGATTTTTGCTATCTATGTTTTCTTCCAAAATTTTCTGAATATCTAATGGTTTTGCAAAAGCGATCTTTTTATAATGTGCTCCATCTATTTTTATATTTACCGTAAACAAATCTCCTCCTTTGTTACAAAAAAATACTTTTTATATTTCAAGTTTCTACGTCAAGATAATATTCTTCTCTTGAGCGTTATTTGCCTTATTATAAATAAGTTATAAAACATGCTAAGCTTAATATATATTTACAGCAATATTAATATTGACTTATAATATATAAAAATAAATTGCGCCTCTTAGGAGGTGATAATGGATAAAAAATTAAAAAGAAATATTATTCAACATTTAGGAATAATTGCAGGATCTATATTATTTGCAATAGCCTATTCATGGTTTCTAGTTCCTTACAAAATTGCACCTGGTGGTGTCGGCGGTTTAGGACAGATATTATTTCATTTTTTTAATATACCAATTGGTGTATCAATGATAATATTCAATGTCCCATTATTTATTTTGAGTTTTGTGTTCTTAGGAAAACGTTTTGGACTCAGATCTCTTTTTGGAATGTTCTCAACATCGATACTTGCCGACTTTCTCAGTTTCAAGAATCTCTATAATATGGGTATTATTAAAGATCTTTCTCCATACACATTTATTAATCATGGTAAAGAAATTTATGCAATGCTATCACCTCAAGATATTTACTTATCTGCTGTTACAGGTTCTGTTTTATTAGGTTTAGGGTTAGGAATTATCTTTCGATTCCGTGGTTCAACTGGAGGAACAGACATTCCTGTAGCTTTCCTGAAACAAAAAACAGGAATTTCTATTGGTATGGGATACTGGGTTGTAGAAACAATAATAATTATGACGATTGGAATAGTATTTCAAGATTTGAAACTGATAATCTGGGGATATGTTAATCTGTTTATCACAACTAAATTAACAGACCTTGCTAGTGAAGGATTACCATATGTAAAGGGAGTATATATTATTTCTGAAAAAGATAATGAGATTAAAGAAAAGATTTACGATAAAATACGGCGTGGTGTTACATTATTTAAAGCACAAGGTGGATATACAGGTAATGAATTTAATATTCTATTCTGTGCAATGAACCGTAGGCAAGTTGCCATGATGCGCGATATTGTGAAAGATATTGATCCTAAAGCTTTCGTTTTATTAACAGATGTTAACGATGTAATGGGTTACGGCTTCCGCAGCAGGAACATTGAACTAACCGACAAAGATACTTCTTAGAAAAATGTAACATCATGGATTATTTTATATAGATCGCTAATTTTTAAAAAAAATATCAACAGCCCCGATTATTCAGGGCTGTTGCTGTTTTGGAATTATCTTAAATTTAACTCACTTTAATAATAAACATTTCCTTACAGCTTTAGTTTTACCATTAACATTTAATTTATACAAATATATTCCTGAACTGACTTGCTTATTATTGGCATCTTTCCCATTCCAACCAACATTATGCTCCCCGATTGATAATTGTTCATTAAGTAGAGTTTTCACTTTCTGTCCTTTAATATTAAAGATTTCAAGTTCAACTTTCTCAACTTCTGAGAGATTAAAAAATATTGTTGTTGTTGGATTGAAAGGATTGGGAAAATTATATAAATAATTTATAGTTAACGCTAGATCATCAAAAGTACCAACTTGTGGTTCTCCCAATATATTTTCATAAGCTCCCATATCCGGCATTGAACCTTCAGGACTGGGACGTAGATTTTCTTCAATATCAAAATCAGGAGAGTAATACCAGATTTCGTTAATCTCGATCTCATTAATTCCAGCACCTATGCAAAGGCTTGTATCTTGTAGATGATAATCTCCAATGATTGTATTAATAAATAACGGATCTACATCAATATTGCCTTCAAGCCAGTTAACCGTACCATTATTATTTGTGTTAATTGCTTCAATACCACCTTCAATATCAGAATTTGCTATAGTAATTGTATTGGGTTGATAAAGATCAAAAAAATTAATCTCTACAGTTAGTTCATTCCACATAATACAATTTATTAAAATCGGATTGGAATTATCCCAACAGCATATTCCACAACTAGAGCCAAAATTATCAGCATTCCCTTCTAAAGTAACATTTATCAAAATAGGATTAGAATTTCTACAGTAAATTCCACTAGCGTCCCAACCTGAATTATTTGTTATTGCAACATTCGCTAAAATAGGATTAGAACCATAACAGTGAATTCCGCCACCGTGGAAGTTACTGCCATTTGTTATTGAAAAACCTGTTAAAACTGCAGTAGAGTCTTCTCCACTCTCGAATGTAACAACACTGTCAATGCTATCACCATCAATAATTGTCTGTGAAATATACGATGTATCTTGTGTTGTATGAAATAATGAAGCAACTGTAATATTTTTCCCACTGTAGTTAATGTTTTCTACGTATGTTCCAGGAGCAACTAATACTGTATCACCTTGAATACTTGATGTAATACCTTCTTGAATTGTAGAGAAATCTTCAGGAATGTTAATAATTGTTGCTGATAAACTTGCAAAATAAATTAGAAATAATAAAAGAATTGCTGTAACTTTCATTTCTCCTCCCCAAAAAAAATGAAATTGCTCATATACCACGTACTATTAAAAGATATTGAAATAAATACTAAAGAAATATAAAATATTATTCATTGAATTTTCAAGCTGAATTTATTCAATGCAAACTAATTAAGTCAAGAATTTTGTATTTTATTCTATTTTCAATACAAAATATAAAATTGCAATTGTTATTCCAACTTAAGTATATTCATTAAAACTTGCATTAATTTGTGAATCAAATCCTGTATTAACGGTATCTGTTTAGTATAACTTTTTTATTTTCAAATAGTTGATGGATGGTATTAAATAAATTTTACTGCGGAATTGATTAGGCAATTAGTATTTTGAATTAAGCGATATAAAAAAACCTTCCAGATTCAAATTGGAAGGTTTTAGTTTTAATCTCTATTTATCAGTTAAGGGTTTATCCTGTTTATCATTCTTGGGAATGGAATAACTTCACGAATGTAACGGATACCGCTCATCCATTGGATCAGTCTTTCAAGTCCGATCCCAAAACCACTATGTGGAACGGAACCGTATTTTCTTAGATCGAGGAACCACTGGTAATCTTTAACATCATATCCTTCTTTCTTGATCCTACTTAAAAGAATATCGTGATCATCCTCACGCTGCGATCCACCAATGATCTCTCCAAATCCTTCCGGGGCTATAAGGTCAGCTCCCAAAACCAGATCAGAATTATCTTTATCACGTTTCATATAGAATGATTTTATCTCTTTGGGCCATCTTTCTACAAATACGGGAACATCACTTCCCGCTGTTATCATCTCTTCTTCGGGAGCACCGAAATCATCTAAGTAATCAATTTCTACACCTTTATTTTTAAGCATATCAATAACTTCTCTATGAGTCATTTTCTTAAATGGAGCATCAGCTTTTTTGAGTTTCTCTACATCACGTTCAAGTATTTCAAGTTCTTTTGAGTTTCTCTCAATTATTGTTCGGATCACATAACGAATGAGTTCTTCTTGAATATCCATATTTTCATCATGCTCTACAAATGCAGCTTCGGCATCCATCATCCAGAATTCCGTTAGGTGTTTACGTGTTTTAGATTTTTCGGCTCTAAAAACAGGACCAAAATCATACACTTTACCAAGACTCATAATTCCTGCTTCGAGATAAAGCTGTCCGGATTGAGAGAGAAAAGCTGAACCCAGATCGAAATAGGGAACTTCAAAAAGTGTTGTTGTTCCTTCACTTGCGTTTGGTGTGAGTATCGGTGAATCGAACCTGTAGAAATCGTTCTTGTTCAAATACTCGCAAATTGCGTAATAAACAGTATGCCGAATCTTTAAAGCTGCATTCTGCTTTTTTGATCTAAGCCATAAATGTCTGTGAGAAAGCAGAAAATCAGCACCATGTTCTTTCTTCCCTATTGGATAATTTTCAGATATACCAATTATATTTAAATCCTTTAATTGGAATTCATAAACTCCTTTGCGTTTTGGATGCTCTTGCGGAACACCAATTATCTCAACTGATGATTCCAGCGTAATCTGTTTTACTTTTTCAAAATTTTTTTCACCCATTTCCGGTTTAAATGCCACAGCTTGAATATCTGAAAAAGCATCACGGAAAATAACAAAGCGTAATTTACTGCTGCTTTTACGGTAGTTTCTAACCCAACCGCGTAGTTTCACTTCCTCACCAATATGTTCTTTTATATCTTTTAAGGTTATTAATTTCATCTATTTCTCCCAAAATTATCTTTTTTTATTAATTTCTTCTACAATCTTTAAGGCAACTTTTAAAGCTCGGGTACCGGCTCTTCCATCAACAACCGGATTTATATTTGCTTCAACCGCATGAATGAAAGACTCAAGCTCTATTGTTAAAGCGTCTTTCTCACGATCTGCAGCAATCACCTCAATGATGTCAATGACATCTTTTGTATCAATATTCTCATATTTACCCATCATTATTTTGGGTAAAACTTTATATAGGTTTTTAGATTTTTTAATATGCTTAACACTTTTATTTTGAAAATCGATTGAAAAATATCCATCTTTTTGGAATATCCTTAACTGCCGGGAACGTTTCATGGAAATTCGGCTGGCTGTAATATTAGCAACTGCACCATCTTCAAACTCTATTCTGGCATTTGCGATATCTATACTTTTAGTCATCACACCTGCACCGCTGGCACTAATGTGTTTTACTTTACTTTCCATAAACGAGAGAATCAAGTCAATATCGTGGATCATGAGTTCCAAAACAACAGGGATATCAGTTCCGCGTGGCGTGAACGGAGCAATGCGGTGACATTCCATAAAGATCGGATTTTTTATTTTATCCTCAACCTCTATGATAACAGGATTGAATCTTTCAATATGACCAACTTGTATTTTCAGGTTCTTTTCTTCAGCTAATTTAATCAGATCTTCAGCTTGTTGAAGAGTTTCTGTAATTGGTTTCTCAATGAATACATGAATTCCTTTCTTAAGTGCTCTCTCAGCTAATTCAAAGTGAGATATTGTTGTAACAACAATGAACAGAACATCTATTTCGTATAATAAAGAATCAAAATCTTTAAAAGATTTTACATTCAACTTAGAAGAAATTTCCTCAGCACGTTTTTTGTCTTTATCATAAAGACCTTTGAAATTACATTTTGTGCTCTTATTTAGAATCCTTGCATGATTCTGTCCAAATTGACCAACTCCAACAATTCCAACCTTTAACATCTAAACTCCTTAAAGATAACGAATAAAGTTAAATTCAAATTTTTTAGGAATTGCCTAATGTCAAGCAAAGAAATATCAACCATAAAAGTAGATGTGTTCAATTCATTTACTTAAATTGAAATAAATATACATTATTTTTCATGTGCAATAACTCTTTCTTGACATTGCATTCTTTACTAAAATGATTGTTTAAAATTTATAAGTGTCTGGAGATAAAATGAATAAAGCACTTTTATTAATACTTGATGGATACGGTATCAATGA
>Ga0307992_1000163_pt1 | contig 42602 bp, 47 predicted proteins | sample EllFjometagen133_FD_203162 | JGI IMG/M metagenome (GOLD analysis project Ga0307992, IMG submission 203162) | Marine microbial communities from Ellis Fjord, Antarctic Ocean - #133 | ecosystem: Environmental > Aquatic > Marine > Unclassified | place: Southern Ocean | collected 2014-10-08
AATATAGTTAAGGAAATGCCAAAAACTAATGAAGCAAAGACTTCTTTTGGAGTAGATGCATTTATCAATAATAATACCAAAGCTGTTATCGATAATAGTAGTCCTACTCCATGACTTATTGCGTTAGCTATTAGTTCTCCTAATGATGTTTTTTTCATTTTATCCCACCTCGTAAATTACTATGTCACACATAATACTTTATCAAATGTTTTTATTGCTGTCAAGACAAAAAAATAACCCGTAGGTTATTTTATTTGAAAAAATGTTGTAAATCCTCTAAATGAGTTTTCTTAAACTGATATTTATCTTGAGAAAGTAAATCTGCTATGTACTTATATATCCTAAATAGTTTTCCATTACAGAGTTTTGGGTGCTCATCTAACATCTTTATATAAGTATAAAACCATAATTGATAGTCTTCAAACTTTCCGTAAGATTTAATGCTTTTATTTTTTATACTCCAAGGTTTTAATCCAGCATAATGAATTCCATTTAAAACATCAATTTTAGGGTAGCCATTGAATGAAGAATACCTTAAATCAATATTGGTCCATTTTCCACTAAGTTTATTAGTAATATATTGCATTTCCGGCCAACTATATGTTGAAATCTCTTCTTGTATCTCTTTTACTAATAGATCATCCATTACTGATTTATAGAGGTTCATTGAAGCATCAAATAACATCAACGATGCGTTTACTCCCATGTTTTCTTTATCAGTTTTAATTCTATCTGTAATCTCTTTTGGAATTAATGTACCATGTGGATAGTCTTTGTAAACTTTGTGCCAAATCCATGTGCCGTCAACGTCTACACTTTCAGGAATGGTGTACTTCCCATCTGCGTATTCCATACAAAATTCTTTCTTTTCATTAATAATCCCTGCTGGTGCGGGTAAATCAAACAGCGAATCATAATTTTTAAGAGGCAATACATCACAATCAGCGATTATTATTTTGTCATATTCCTTACCTAAATCTCCATCAATTCCAAGTCTAAACGCATGAAATCTTGAAAACAGGAATGGTCTATCTTGTCTTTCATGTCTTCTTTCGTGGGGAACATATACTTCATTAATAACTAGAACTTCATCGTAGATGACTTTCAGATTATCAATTGCTTCTACTGATATGTTATTAGATACAATACAAATTAAATCATTTTGGGTTTTCTGTAGTCTTAACCCATAGGCAAAGACCAAAGCTCCTGGTATATATGAATCATTTCTAATTATAAAAGTAACAAATGCATTCTTGCTCATATTATCAATCCTTAATTATATTCTATATATATTATACAATAAATATTTGTTTTCAAAAAAAAGAGTTCAAATATTGAACTCTTTAGTAGAATCTATTCTTCATCATCTAGATCATCCACTGTAGGATAGTCTATGTTTATTTCATCTTCTTCATCATCTTCATCTTTTTTAGCTTCTTTTACAAGGTGATCAAACATATTTTTAAGTTCTTCTTTTCCAAGGAAAGGATATAAAGCCCGTTCATGGACTCCTTCAATTTCCCCTTTGATTATACCTTCGTATATTTGCTGGATTTTTTGTTTTGACATAAATGGTAAAGCAAAATTAAGTTGACGACTTTTTTTCTTCTCAATTAATAAATCGATTATTGCATCTAAATCATCTCTTAATAAGAATGGGAACAACATTCTTAATCTAATTCCTTTAAATTCTTCGTTAATTATTTTTAACGCTAACTCTTTCAATTCTTCTGATTCCATAAACGGTAATATGTATATTAATTTCTTCATATATTTCCTCCTAAGATTTATCTTTCTTGCTAACTAAATATAATTCTAAACCGTACAATGTATTCATAGAATAGTCTGTAGTTATATAAGTTTTAGTTTTTACTTGTTTTTGTTTTTTCATAATATCACTCCTTTTCTATTTGTGAGATTAATCATATATGATCCATTTCTTGTTCGAGATAATACTAGATTTCGTTCCTGTTTTGTTAATTGGTGAAAGATTTTGGAAATATCGTATTTAAATTTTTTAGATAAGACAATAGCTAATATGTATTGTCTTTCTTCTTTACTTAGAATATGCCAAATACTTTCGATCTTGATGATTACTTTTTTACTTAAAACTTTGTCGATAATCATCCTGCGTTCGTTGTTGTTTAAAAGGTAGAAGATTTTATCAATTTCTCGATTTAAGTTGTTTTTTTGTAAAAAACCACTAATTACTGATTCTCTAGGAAAGTTAGATAATAACGCTACGTAATCGTCATCCAAAATTTCAGAGTCATCTAATAAGAAATCAATTGATACATTAAATAATTTTGTAAGATCATATAGGATTTCTATGGAAGGTATACTCTTGCCATTTTCCCATTTACTCACAGCTTGATGTGTTACGAATAAGATTTCTGCTAATTCGCATTGTTTCATTTTCTTCTGTTTTCTAAGTAGAGTTATTTTACTGCCTATTTTCTCAAGGTTAAGCATCTTTTACCCCCTCACAATATTATTATATTCAAACATGCAATAAAGTTCAAGCAACCAGTAGTTGAGTGAAACTTAAAACATGGCTTATACCAAAAAATATCAAGTTCTTTTACCATCTTCATTATACTACAACAAGTAGTATATTTGTATATAGGTGCTTAATTATTATTGTGTAGATAATTCTGCAATATATTATATATTTTTATACTCTTGATTTTTTGACCAATATATATTATAATACTTTCGTCAAGAGTTATTGAAAGTGGTGAAACAAATGATTTATAATACTGAAATGTTAAGAGAAACCAATACGTTAACTCTTAAAAACACATTGAAAAACTTGGAATTTGGAACAAAAACATCTCTAGCTAAACTTACTGGGTTGTCAGTGGCTACATGTAGTAACATCCTTGGAGATTTATTAAAGAGTGGCGAGGTATTCGAACTTGACTTGGGCGAACCTAAAGGTGGAAGGCCTTCACGTAGATTTAAATATAATTTTAACTTCTCATTAATATTAAATATGTATTTAAGAAAAGAAAATAACGAAGACTATATATTTTACAGAGTTAACAATTTAGCCGATGAATTAATTGAAGAAAGCAGCCAGAACTTTTTAAATTTAAATTTAAGAGATATTCATCATTTAATTGAGAGAATAACCAATAATCATTTAAGTATTAAGACTTTGACTATTTCTATCCCTGGTGTTATCCATAATGGTTATATTGATACCTGCGATATCTTAACCCTGGAGAAAATTAATTTGAAAGAATTTTTGAGCGAAAATTTCTCTTTGAAAATTAGGATTGAAAACGATGTTAATGTTTTAGCCTACGGAAGTTTATCTATAGGAAAAACAGATATGGATAACTCCTCAGTATATTTATACTTTCCTGATTTAGGTGACCCAGGTATGGGAATCATTATTAATGGAAAAGTAATTCTTGGAAACAAAAATTTTGCTGGAGAAATAAAACACTTACCTATACAGCCAAAAAATTTATCAGCACAAATGATTCAAAGTGATAAATCAGTATATACAGAATACATATATAACATTGTAAAAACTGTCAATGCTATTATTAATCCTGGTATTATAACTATATCTTGTACTAATATGAATGAGGAGTTTGAATTAAATCTTCTCAAAAAATTGAAAATGATTAAAAAAATTGGTCAAATATCATTTGAAAAAGATATTCATGACTCTCTGCTTTTAGGCCTTAACTACCTATCAAAAATAATGACAAACGAGGTTTAAAAATGGCTATTATACTACTTATCTTAATTTACATTGCATTTATTAGTTTAGGTTTACCCGACTCACTTATTGGTGTTGCCTGGCCTGCTATCCGAGCAGATTTTGGTCTAGGTCTTGAATATGGAGGTTATATCTCATTTATCGTTACTATGGGAACCGTTATATCTAGTTTGCTTTCGGGATATTTCATATCAAAACTAAAAACTGGAAAAGTTATAGCATTTTCTATATTGCTAACTTCATTAGCTTTATATGGTATATCAAAGAGTAATACATTTATTCTCATGTTAGTGTTTGCTTTGCCACTAGGATTTGGAGCTGGATCTATTGATACAGCAATAAATAATTACGTAGCTCTGCACTACAAGCCACACCACATGAATTGGTTACACTCATTTTGGGGCGTTGGGGCTACTGCTGGGCCGTTTATTATGTCGTTCTATTTACGAGATTCTAATTGGCAAAAGGGATTTTTAACCATAGCAATTATTCAATTTGTATTTCTAATTCTTGTCTCCTTTTCAATTCCGCTTTGGAAAAAAAATGAAGACAATGGTCATGAAACAGATCTCGCTCAAAAGAAAGTCAAAATATTCAAAATTAAGGGAGTTATTTATGCTCTTCTAATATTTCTAGTTTATTGTGCCATAGAGTTCTCCGTTGGAATCTGGGGTAGCAGTTACCTAGTAATAAATAAGGGTTTAGTAGTCGCAGATGCAGCTAGGTTAATTACTTTATATTATTTAGGAATAACTGTAGGAAGGTTCATCAGTGGAATTCTCTCATTCTTTGCTAGCAACAAACAAATTATATATGGAAGCATTGTGGTAATTTTTATCGGTAGTATTGTTTTACTTCTATCGAAGAACACCACAATGGTTTGGATTTCATTTATTATAATTGGACTTGGATTGGCACCTATCTTCCCAACAATGATTCATGATACTCCTAGAAACTTTGGAAAAGAGAATTCTCAACATGTTATAGGATATCAAATTGCATTTGCATATATTGGGAGTGCAATATTCCCAGCTACTTTTGGAATTATTTTCTCTAAAGTATCCATTAATCTATTTCCATTATTAATTGTAGTTTTAGCTGGGTTGCTATTATTATTTGTTAGTATGTTAATGATTAGAGTAAGAAAAAATAAACTCGAAGAACATTAGATTACGCACTAGTAATAGTTATGTATCACATATATGATATGATATATAGTGTATAGGAGGTTTATCTAATGACTAAAAAGCAAATAGCTCAAACCATTTACCATGAAACAAAAAGTAAATGGAGTTACCTTAAATCAGAAGATACAATTCACCTTAAATTGAAAGTGGGAAGTAATCTAGTCAACAGAATTGAAGTTGTGTCCTATGATCCCTTTAATTGGGCTCCTGAGCCAAGCGGTAAATATATCTTTAGAACCGATGAGTTTAGGTTCGAAGAATTAGAAAAAGAGTTTTCTAACGACCTATTTGACTATTGGTTCGTGGAAGTAAAAGAAGTTAAAGATCTAAGGTTTAGGTACGGATTTATTCTTTATACTGATAATGGTATATTCTTTTACGGACCTAAAGGTATTGTTTCCTATGATGTTTATAAAAACATTAAATATACCGGAACCGGCGAAGGCTTTTCGATGTTCTTCAACTTTCCTTACTTTAACTATGAAGATGTTTATCAAGCTCCTAAATGGGTTAAAGATACCATCTGGTACCAGATATTTCCAGCTACATTCGCTTCTAGAAATAATAATGATATAGATTCTAAAATAGCACAATCTTCTCACGTCAAATTGGATTATATGGGAGATTTACTAGGTGTTGTTGACAAGTTAGATTACCTTAAAGACCTTGGTATAACAGGAATCTATTTCACACCACTTTTTGACTCATTATCTATTCATAAATATGATACAAAAGATTATACAAAAATTGATCCTAGTTTTGGAACTAATAAAGACTTCAAGTTACTTGTACAAGAAGCTCATGGAAGAGGCATTAAAGTAATGCTTGATGGTGTATTCAACCACTGCGCTTTTGAACATCCATTTTTCCAAGATGTTATAAAGAATGGTGAAGCCTCAAAATATAAAGACTATTTCTTTATTAAAGAGTACCCGGTATTAAACTTTAATCTAGACAACGGAACGATTCCAAACTTGAAGTTTGAACAAACTAAGAATCTTAACTATCGCACTTTCGGTTTCACTCCTTCTATGCCTAAACTAAATACAGGTAATAAAGACTTACAAAGATATATCAATGAGGTTTGCAAAACTTGGATACGAGATTATAATATTGATGGTTGGCGTTTAGATGTATCCAACGCGGTATCTCACGATTTTTGGAGAGACTTTCGTAAAGAGATGAAATCCGTTAAGGACGACATTTACCTAATCGGGGAAAACTGGGAAAATTCTTACCCTTGGATACAAGGTGATCAATTTGATGGAGTTATGAACTTCGAAGTTATGTACCGCATTTGGGCTTTCCTAGGCGATAAAAAGTATGTTGATAATCTAGTTGACTTAGATGGTTTCATTAATTCTATATCTGAATATTTAGTAATGTATCCAAAAGTAGTTTATGAGAATATGTTCAACTTTTTAGATAATCATGATACTCCTAGGATTATTAATATTATGGGTAAAAACAGCAATATTACAAAACTATCTTTTGTGTTATTAATGATGATGCCTGGAACTCCAAGTATTTATTACGGAACTGAACAATTATTGGAAGGTGACAATCCTGGCAATGGCAGAAAGAATATGGACTGGAGCATTGAAGGAAATGATATGTATGATTTTCTCAAAGATATGATTACCTATCGAAAGTCCTATCCCGCAATGCATTCAATAAATTTTAATTGGGAAATTATCGATAATTCTAACAGAGCCTTCAAACTTATAAAATTTTCAAAATCTAATGAGGTTGTTTTATATTTCAATGCCAGTGAAAACAATATAATTATTGGTGGTGTTAAATTGGAACCATATAGTTATAAATTTGAATTTCTACACAAATAAAAAACTCTCATTTTTGAGAGTTTTTGTTTAGTATAATTATTATAATATTTTAGATGCACTAGTTTAATACGCAAAGAAATTAAAACACTTTGTATTAGTTCTTTATGTTGTTTAACATGTCGACTCTGATTTGATGTCTACCGCCTTGATATTCTGCGTTTAAAAAACTATCCACAATATCAAATGCAAGTTCGTTTCCTACTACTCTAGCTCCAAAACATAATACATTACTGTCATTATGCTGTTTACTAGCTTTGGCGCTGAATGTATCGCTACAAACTACAGCTCTAATACCTTTGTGTTTATTAGCAGCTATGCTCATACCAACACCGGTGCCACAGATCAAAATCCCATAATCAGCTTCTTTGTTTTGAACAATTACTGATACTTTTGAAGCGTATACAGGGTAATGTGCTCTCTCTTCAGAATATGTACCTACATCTGTTACTTCGTAGTTGTTCTTCTTTAGGTGTTCAATTACTTCATTCTTTAATGTTACTGCAACATGGTCGCAGCCAATAGCTATAATCATTTCTTCCATTCCTTTCTAATTTCTTTATAAGCGGTTTGTGCTCCAAAATACTGACATGTAATTGAAGCGACGCTAATACCTTTGCTGATTGCTCCTTCTAACGACAGCCCCTGAGCTATTCCTGATGTAAATCCAGCCACAAAAGAATCTCCTGCACCAGTAGTATCTACAACTTCAATTTTTTCAGTTGGCATTATTTTTGGAACATTTCCATCAAAATACATAACACCTTGTTTACCTATAGTTATTATAACTTTTCCTTGATTATCTAAAATTATTTGTTCTAGGTCTTTTGTTTTAAATATTGTCTCAGCTTCGATTTCATTAGGAATTAGATATGTTACTTTACTTATTATTTCTTTGTCTAATCTAATCGCTGGTGCTGGATTTAATATTACTTTTATTCCTAAATCAAAAGCTCTAAAAATCAGATATTTAATTGATTCAAGATTGATTTCCAACTGTAATACAATTATTTCCAGTTCCAAATTATTATCCAAGAACTCATCAATGTCATCTTTAGTGATTTTATCATTAGCACCTTTAAAAACAATTATTTCATTATCTTTATTTGATACTTTAATAATAGCTAATCCAGTATTCCCTTTTTTAGTTAATACTTTTGACAACATGCTTTTATTAACGAAATTTGTTTTAGCTTCACAGCCAAAAACATCATTTCCTACAGCCCCAAGAAAAACAACATCATCTTCAAGTGAATTAAGAATTACAGCCTGATTAGCTCCTTTTCCACCATTGTTTATTTCATAGCTATTTCCAACTAATGTTTCACCTTGTTTGGGTTTACGATCAACTTTATACATAACATCAATGTTGATGCTACCTACAATACCTATTTTCATATATTTACCTCATTTTTAGGAACCTTCTCATTTATAAGAATTATATATTTAGGTAAACGATTTGTCAAGTAATAAATGTATTTATATATATTTAACCACATTCTTTATCAAGACTAGTTTTTTGCTTAGAATCTTTCTGACAAAAGAAAAATACCTTTAAGTTTTTTCTACTATAACAATATATTCTTAATCCTTTGTGGATATATATATGTTATAGTTTTTCTTAAAGGTATTATGTATTTATTTAATTTTAGGAGAATTAAATTTTATTTATTTTTAATATTATTCTTTTTATCTTGGGGGTCTTGGTCCTCCAGCACCGCCACCAGGTTCTACTATTTCTAATGGTTCTCTAACACCATCTTCATCTAAAAATGTTACTAGTTCCAATTCAAATTCAATATCGTCTAGTCCATCAATGCTTAGTACATATTCATTTCCTACTACTAATTCGTCGGAGGCAATAACTATGTTTTCTGAACTAATTGCAGTTTCATATTCACAAACTATTAATCCGTCTCCATCATATAGAACAACATCTGATCCAGCACTTAAATAACTACTTAGTATAACCATGAATGATCCTTGTTCAGATGTATCAGTTGGACCCATAGCCATCATTGACGACCCAATTCCAAATATTTCTCCACCCGTTAAAGTAAAATTGAATATGTCAAAGTCGATAGCTGAATCTGGAGCAGTAGTTCCAGATGATACTATTGATCCACCGGTCATAAGAATACTACCATTTGCGTCGATTCCATCACCAACAGATACGATTGTAATATCTCCACCATTAATATATAGAATTACTTGGTCTACATCTTCATCAGGTACTACTTGATTTGTTTCACCTACATTATTACCAACTGTGCCAGTTGCATTAACTCCATCATCTTCTGCGACAATATCAATAACACCACCATTTATCTCTATTAGAGTTCCTTCAATTCCTTCAAAACAAGTTTCTATTGTGATATACCCATCATTGATTACAACTAGGTCATTACCTTTAATTCCATCATCTGATGTATTCAAGATAAATTCACCACCATTAATTTCAACATAAACATCAGCGTTAATGCAATCATCAGTACTTGTTATTTCAAAATATCCGTCCATTATATATAAGTTTAAATTAGAGCTTATACCCTGTGATGAAGATACTAATATATAACTACCATCAATAATTACTACTTCTGATGTTGCGTCAATCGCATCATCTCCACTAGTGATTACAAAGTTTCCAGAATCAATGTAGATATAGCCTTTTTCTATTAACTCTTCGGCTGTACCTTCATCATATTCGTAGGTTGATTTGATTCCATCACCAAGTGAATCGATTGTGATTGTTACATTCTTCATTTCTAGTGAATCTCTCCCGATAATACCATCATCTACTGATGTTATATTTAGAGTAACATCCATAATAACAAGATCATCTTTTGTAATAATTCCATTATTGAATAGTGCATTTACAGTTATACTTCCGGAACCGTTTATAACTAAATCACATTCGCTGTATATGACTCCATTGTATTCTTGATTCACTTCTGAATATACAGCTGAATCTGTAAGGTAATTCTCTGTTCCTTCTGGTGCTGAGATGGTTACATCATCCCCAGATAGAACTAAGATAGCTGAATCTGTTTCGGTTTGAATAGTAACATTGTCTAAAATCAATCTTACATCTTCATCGCCAACATCTATTATTACTGTTTCTGTAATAGTTCCAGTTAATACATAGGTTCCAGATTCTGTAATCATATATGATTCACTTGTTCCATCTAGAACCGTATATTCCAGTAATTCATATTCCTCATATTCTGCTTTTTCAAAATCTACAGCTTCAGTAATTACACTTTCATAGGTATTAGCTAAAGTAGTTACTGCTTCACTTGTTGTTGATGTTTCTGTATTTGTTGTAGTATTTGTTGTTACATTTGTCATATCACATGACACTAAAAATACTAAAGTTAGTGTTATAAATAATCCTAATAATTTTTTCATGATTTTCTCCTATTCAGCTACCATAGATAGTGAGATATCTAGATTGCTATTTACTATTCTAATATCGTTTATAAAATCTTGTGAGTTTGTCTTTTGATCAAACACCACATCATAATAAAGTTGATAAAGGCTTCCTAATGAAGCGGTTTTAACTTTTTTTAACTCGAATGAGATATTGTGTTTTTCAAATACATCTACAAATTCTTCTTCATAATTTAAATCTTCTGGTACGGTAATTTTAAGTTGTTTCTTTTGAGTTTTCTTGTTTCCAAAATTTGTTTTTGATAATATAAACATTGCTATACATAAAACAATTGTGAAGATAATTGCAAATATATATTCTCCACTACCAGCCGCTAGTCCAGCTCCCATTGAGAATAAGACGTAAGCAATGTCTTTGGGTTCCCCTGGTTCACTTCTAAATCTAATGATTGAGAATGCTCCTGCTAAACTAAATGCTCTAGCTACATCGCTACCAATTAGTAAAATAATACATGATATAACTACGGGTAATAAAATCATTGTTAAAGCAAAGTTTTTGGAATAATTGCCTTTGGAACTTGTTTTCATATATGTTATACTAATAATAAATCCGTTAACAAATGAAATGAGGATCATAAATAGTGTTTCACTTAGTGAGATAGTAGTCTCAACGGTTTCAAATAAGGATTCAAACATTCTTTATTACCCCTTTCTAATTCATTTAAGTAATTGTAAAACTCGGTTCCATATTTTGAGAAGCTTGTTGGAAAAATTTTGTAGTTATTAAGGATTTCAATTAGCCAAAGTGGCATGTTCTGATTAGTCTTTATTTCCATTACGTAATAACCATTTTCTAACAATTGTTTACCATATACTCCGTCTGTTAGATTTATGTTGAATCTTCTAGTTTGTATGTTTTTGTCAAAGGTAATCCTTAAATCATTGTTAGCTTTACAAAAATATGCTTCTCGATCATAGGAAATTACAACTGAAGGCTTTAAATCATATTGTCCAAGGAAATATACTATTTCTTTAATTACTTGAAAATTATGATAATCTTTAAAATCAGGTAGTTTATGTTTTTCAACTAATTCAATAGCGTCTTTAACCGTTATCTTAGTTCTTCTTTTATTAACATACCCATTGATCTTTTTTTTAAGTTCTAGGAAAGCCAAGGTGTTTTCGTTGATTTCACCGTAGGCTCTTAATCTAAGTTTCACTTTAAATTTAGGCTTTGATACCGATTTTTTAATTAACATGTTATCGTCTGTATCATAATAAATATTAGATATTGTATAAAATTTGTTTTTATACGTATAAGTATCTTTCTTCATATATGTACTAAAGCATAATTTGATTTTATCGTATTGGTCTTGAGATAGAATGTATTTTTTTTCTACTCGATTGAAAGTTGCATTGTTCATAACCATTACCCCCTTGTTATGCTCATATTTTACATAACAAACCTTAAACCAATCTTAAGAAATATAATTTTAAGGTAGATTTAAGAAAACTTTGCGATAATTGACTTAAAGGAGGTCACTATGAGAATATTAATAATTGAAGATGAAGTCCGTTTAGCAGAAGCTATCTCCCATATATTAAAGGAAAATAAATACCTAGTAGATATGGTTACTACCGGTGACGATGGCTATCATTATATAATGACTGATAATTATGACGTTGTAATATTAGATGTTATGCTGCCAGTTATGAATGGGTTTGAAATATTAAAAAAAGTTAGATCCGAAGGAAATAACTCTAAGATAATCATGTTGACTGCTAAAGGTGAAGTTGAAGATAAAGTTTTAGGTTTTGAATTAGGTGCGGATGATTATCTACCAAAGCCTTTCGCAACAAAAGAATTGCTCGCAAGAATTAAAGCTTTGGGTAGAAGAAATCTAAACTACGAATCTGACTTAAAAAGTTTTGGAGATATTGTTTTTAATGCTTCTACTTATAAATTAAATTCAAACGATAAAAATGTTACTTTAACATATTTAGAGGGTCAATTGCTGGAGTTACTATTAGCCAGGAAGAATATCATCACACCTAAGGAATCCATTATAGTAAAACTATGGGGCTATGATTCAGAAGCCGATGATAATAATGTTGAGGTCTATATATCATTCCTAAGAAAGAAACTAAAATATCTAGAAGCTAGTGTAATCATTAAGACCACTAGAAATGTAGGATATTCACTTGAGGTAAATGACAATGTTTAAACAGCTAAGAAAAAAGATGTTGATTTTAAATCTATCAATACTATCTGTATTGATTTTTGCTGTATTTGCTACTTTATATTTGACAACCTATAACAATGTTCAAAGAGAAATAGCAAGAGATATAAATACTATTATAGAAAGAAGCGATAATCTCTTTCCACCTGTTAATCCACTACCTAACCCTAGTATAGATGGGTTATTGGATAATAGAATTGTTTCTTTTGTAATCATAACTGATTTGGATGGTAACATTACAGATAGCATTGCTCAATTTGAAGTAGATGATGATTTCTTAAATACAGCTCTAGATTCAGTGGTTAAAATCAATGGTGAAATTGAACTTGATGGTAGTTACTGGTCATATAAAGTAGTTACTTATAACAACGAAAGAGTTTATGCATTTTTAGATATCACAACTCAACACGAGGTTTTAACTAATTTAATTTATACATTCGTAATTATCTTCTCAATTAGTTTTGTTGCGGTATATGGAATTAGTACATATATGACAAACAGATCATTAGCTAAGATTAAAGAAGCCTTTTCTAAACAAAAACAATTTGTTTCCAACGCTAGTCATGAGTTAAAAACTCCTTTAGCAATCATAAATACAAATGTTGATGTATTGCTTTCAAAGGATGCTAATACAGAAGATAAATGGCTAAATAATATTAAGTTTGAAACCAATAGAATGAATCAACTTACTAAAGACCTTTTATATCTAACCAAAATGTCTGAACAAACTCCTAAAGAACTTATGAAACATCTTATTAATGTTAGCGAATTAACCGAAAGCACCATTCTGAGTTTTGAGGCTTTAGCCTATGAAAAAGAACTTGACTTACAATTTAATGTTGAAAAGGATATCTCTACAGAGTTTGTTGAAGAACAATATACTCAAGTTCTACATATTCTTTTAGACAACGCTATTAAATATACACCTAATAAGGGTAGTATTGTTATTAGTTTAGAAAAAACTCATAATCAGATTATATTTAAAATAACCAATACTGGTGACGGTATTAAAAAAGAAGATTTAAACAATGTTTTTGATCGATTTTACATGGCTGACAAAGCAAGGTCGATAAACCCTAATTCCTATGGCCTTGGTTTATCAATAGCCAAAACTATTATTGATAACCACAGTGGTAAAATCTACTGTGAAAGTAAGTTAAATGAAAGTACTACTTTTTATATAAAATTAAAAAATTAAAAAATTAATAATAAGTGTTATAATATATTTAGAAGGAGAGTGAATTACATGAAAAATATTCATACAAAAAATGCACCAGCTGCAGTAGGACCTTATAGTCAAGGCGTTTTAGTTAAAGATACTCTTTACGTATCTGGCCAAATACCTTACGTACCCGAAACAATGAAACCTGCCGGCAGTGATATTAAATCACAAACATTACAAAGCCTTAAAAACATTTTAGCAATTGTTGAAGAAGCTGGATTCAAGAAAGAAAACATCATAAAATGTGGAGTTTTCTTAAAAGATTTAGGGATGTTCAAAGACATGAATGAAGTTTACGCTGAATTCTTTGGAAATCACAAACCTGCAAGATTCGCAGTTGAAGTAGCTAGACTACCATTAGATGCTTTAGTTGAAATTGATGCTATAGTAGTTAAAGAGTAATGCAAAAAATTGCATTACTCTTTTTTTTATATTTCATGAATTTGTTGCGTTTTAATAAAATATTTTATAAAAATTTAAAAACTATGCTATAATTCGAATAAATAATTAAAAATATTTATTAACAAAATAGACTTGAGGTGTAATTTAAGTGAATGAATCAATGAGTATGTTATTAAAGAAAAAGAAGTTATTTATTTTTGATTTGGACGGCACTCTTTATTTGGATGGTGTTTTATTCCCTAAAGTTTTGGAGTTATTAAAATATATCAAAACAAATAATGGAAAATATGTATTTCTTACAAATAACTCATCTAGAAGTAGTAAAGAGTATGTTAAGAAGATACAAAAACTTGGGATAATTTGTGATATAAGTAACGTGGCTACATCAACACAAGCAACTATCCATTATGTGAAAGAAAACAACTCTGAAGATTTGTTCTATGTTGTAGGAACAAAGTCAATGATTTCTGAAATGAGAGAAGCGGGTATTTTAGTTGCAGATGAATACCAATCTGAAATAGACGGGGTTATCTTAGGCTATGATACTGAATTAGATTATAAAAAATTAGTAATAGCATCGAAATTAATAACAGAAGGAAAAATATATATTGCATCACACCCAGATTTGGTTTGCCCAGTAGAATTTGGATTTGTTCCTGACTGTGGAGCGTTCGCGAAGATGTTAGAATATGCAACTAAAAGAGTACCACTAGTCATTGGAAAGCCAAAAAAACTAATCGTAGATTTGATTTTGGAAAGAACAAATTTCTTACCTTCTGAATCAATTTTAGTAGGAGATAGATTATATACAGACATTGTATGTGGTCAAAATGCGGGAATAGATACTTTACTTGTTTTAAGTGGAGAAACTAAAATTGAAGATGTAATGCACAATACAAAAAAACCAACTTGCATTTTAGAGGATGTTGCAGCTTTATATGAAATATTAGATTCCTAATTAAAAAAGTTTCCTAACAAGGAAACTCTTTTTTTATATATTTTTTTTAAATGTTATATAACGTTTGTTATCTGAGTAAATTAATTTTAAACCTACCATTTTAGCTATAATTTCAAGGGTTTTTAGTGTAAAAAATGATATATGACTCTTGTCTCTTATATAATGCCATTCCATAAATAATTTATTATCATTAGGGTGCAATAGGGTCATCATCGATAAAGTACCATCTTCTTCTAATAACGATTCAAATAGTTTAAAATATTCCAAAGGATATTGTATATGTTCAATTACTTCGGTACAAACAATTAAATTATAAAGTTTATTGTGATATGTTTTCTCAGGTGAAAAATAGAAATCATATATATCACACTCAAGTCCGTAATCACTTTTTAAAATATATGACAAAACTGGGGTGGGACCACTTCCAAAGTCTAGAGCTTTTGATCCATTTACAAAAGGAACAACTGCATTATCCACAAAACCTTTTAGGAAGTCAACATATCCTTGGTTTTCAAGCGAGTTATTATGATAGTTATATAGTTTTAGTTCGTCATCTTTGAATAAAATAGCAGTTTCGTCTTTAGCTATAAATTCACATTTAGGACAACGAAAATAGCTAACGTTAAATTTAACGTGTTGCACTTCTTCGGTTTGAGTTCCACAAATTTTACATAGTCTATTCATTTGTTTTCCTTTCGCTATCATAATTACTGGAATATTATAACATAATTTTGGATAATTAATTAATATACATTAAATTATAGCTCTTAACGAAAACGTTTTAGTTTTTTGGAAAATTATGATATACTAAATTGTAAAAATCTAAATATTTAAGGAGCTTAAATTGAAAAAACTACTTATCGGAGTACTACTGGGAGTATCTTTATTGCTTGTCAGTTGCAGTACAGAAACCAGTTCAACAACTCAAACAACTACGAGTAACTTGACTCTAGAATCAACCACCAATAGTACTACGGAACAAGCAACAACTACTACGACTAATGGTACTACTAATGGTACTACTACTTTGACAACTACAGAATCAACTACTAACACTACTACGAATATTACAACTATTCCTGTAGAAGATGGAATAAATTTAGTTAATGGTGTTGAGGATGCAAATGTTATAGTTGGTCATTATTTCAACACAATGACAGGTGTTTCCGCCGAATCAGATTTTGGTAGAGATATCACATCATTTTTAAACTTAGAAGGTTACGTGGATTATGGAACAATTGGAACCTATGAGTTAACCTATAATCTTATGTATAATAATGATTCATATTCGGAAACCAGAACAATCAATGTTGTTGATGGTAACTATGTAGAATCTACTGTTTCAAGACCAATTGGCTTGAATGGTAAAATTGGTTATATAGATGGTTCATATTTTACAGGAACTAATTATTACATTGATCACCCAGTAAACCCTGGATTTATCGATAATGATTTACTCACTACAGCTGTCCCATCAAGCGGATGGTGGACAACTTTATTAGTAGCCAATTATGGAGGCAGTAATGGAATTTACACAAATCCATTAAGGACTGCTTTTTCAAATGAAGGTTTAGAAATAACTAACCCTCAAGACGGTTTTGTACAATATTGGAATGTTGGTGGAGTACAAACTATGGCACAATTTCCTATTGGAATTAAAGATACTTTCCTAAAGTCTAGCGACTTAAGTCTTGGTTATACTACTAAGGTAATTGATTATTCAGATTCCCTTGTTAAAGTAGCTATGAGAAACAATGGATCATCTGAGGATGAAATGGTTGTAACTTTGGTTCAAGGTTCGCCATATGTATTTGCTGAAACAGCAAATAAAAATGCTTTATCATTAACTATGGAACAAGGTGCAAATGTTGAATTTTATGATATTGATGGAAATTTAATAAGCGGATCAACTCATAGTGGAAATGCAATCATTGTTAAATACGTTCAAAGACATATAGGATACAATACAACTCTTCCTGCTAATGTAGGTTCTCCTCAATATGGTGACAAGTATTATCTAATAAACGCACCTAATAATAGTGTGTTTACAATATCAAATAATGTTATCAGCATGAACCTAGGTGATGGTAATTATATTTCAATTGCAGCTATTAATGATTTAACAGAAGCTGAATTCTATCATAACCATGGGTATACAATGATTACTAACACATCTATTACCTATGAAATTAATTATGCAGACAGTTTAGTCTATACAGATTATGTTGCAACTACTCAACAATTAAAAAATGATGTTAGCACTAGTCCTTTGCAAGCATTGATGCCTCATCATTATAAATATTCAAATGCAATAACTACTGATTATTCATTTAGAACCGTAAGAGGTACATTAAAAGTAATGGATGGTAATTACTTCCAAACTATTCTATCTTTTAATGGTTTACTACCTGGGTTTACTTTACCTGAAAACGCAGAGTTTTCAACTTCTACCACAGTTTCTTATCTTGAAGATTTAGATACAAGAACTGAATTAAATGATCCTGATAATTTCTATAATGAAGATGGTCCTTACTGGAACTCTAAAGCTTTATATCCATTGGCACAAGCAATCATAGTAGCTGATCAATTAGGTGAAGAGGAATTAAAAACTACATTTATCGGCAAGCTAAGATATTTATTAGCTGATTGGTATACATATACAGATACAGCTGATGATAAATATTTATACTATAACAATCAATGGGGTACAGTATATTATTCAAATAATGATTTTAATACAGCTACTGAACTAAGTGACCATAGTTTCACTCATGGATACCTAGTTTATGCTTCTTCAGTTCTAGCAATGTATGATTCTAGTTTCGTGGAAGATTATGGAATGATAGTTGATTTGTTACTAGATGACTATATGTTCTCAGAAAGAAACAATTCTGATTTTGCATACCTAAGAAACTTTGATACCTGGGCAGGACATTCTTGGGCTCATGGTTTTGGAACCTTCGCTGAAGGTAACAACCTTGAATCAACCAGTGAAGCTTTAAATTCTTGGAATGCTGGATATCTTTGGGCTCTAGCTACAAATGATCAAGACAGAATGGAAGCGGCTATCTATGGTTTCGCAACTGAAATAAGTGCAATCAAAGAATATTGGTTTGATTATGATGAAGAAAACTGGGATCCAGCTTATGGAGATTACGTTGATGTTGCCGGTATGGTTTGGGGTGGAAAACACGATTATGCTACTTGGTTTGGTGCTAATCCTACATTCATCTATGGTATACAATGGTTACCAACTGGTGAATACTTGACTAATTATGCAATGAATGATGCAGAATTTACTAAATTTAGTTCAATATACGCAACATACCTAGCTGCTAAAGGTGGCGAAGTTGATAGATGGTTTAGTAATATGTGGGCTATTCAAGCTATCACTAATCCTTCGCTAGCGTTATCACAGTTTAATAATACTTTAATTTTAAATGATGAGTATCCTTCTGAATTAGTAGGTGCCTATTGGATGATTAATGCATTAGAAACTATTGGAAGACGAACAGCAGAAGTTTGGATGAAGTTACAGATTGGTGTAACATCAACAATCTATGAAGCTGAAGATGGTAGCATTTACGCAATGGTTTGGAATGTTAGCAGTATGGACAAAACTATTAATTTCTATAATGCCGATGGGTTAATAACCACTAAAACTGTTGACGAGTATTCATTTACAAAAGTCTTAATCAACTAACTATATTATTAAAGAAGCAGGCCGAATGGCCTGCTTCATTTATATTTATGTTATATTACAATAATTTTTCTATATCTATTTCTATTTCTTTAGGTATTTTTTTCGAAGAAAATCTACCAACGATTTTTCCTGCTTTACTTATCAAAAACTTCTCAAAATTCCATTTAATTCCTTTACCTTGTCTCTCTGGTGAATTTTCGATAAGGAATTTATACAGTTCACTTTGGTTTTTACCTTTTACATTCGACTTACTGAACATTGGAAAAGTTACACCAAAGTTAAGTTGACAGAATTCTAGTATTTGAGAATCAGTACCAGGGTCTTGTTTTAAAAATTGATTACATGGAAATCCAAGTATTACAAACTCTTGATCTTGGTATTTCTTATATAATTCTTCTAATCCAGCAAACTGTTTTGTAAATCCACATTTGCTTGCTGTATTTACTATTAATAATACTTTGTTTTTATATTCATTAAGTTGAATGGTGCTTCCATCCATTTTTTTAATGCTAATATCATAAATGCTCATATCATCACATCCTTTAATTTAATTATATCATCAATATCTAAAACCCAAAGATTAAAGCGTTATTTTTTGAGATTCAGATACTCTGTATAATACATAAGTCATATATAATTATTTGTGCCCTTCTTTAGGGACAATGCAAATAAATTTGAAGGTTTCTTTCCCAACATTTCTAAACTGATGCAATGCTTTTTTAGGAACAAATGCATAGGAACCTGCAGTCACAGGATTAATTTCTCCATTTATCATTAACTCGCCAATACCTTCAATCATATAGTTTATATGTGGCCATGGGTGGCTGTGTTTTGGAGTGTATCCATTTTCTTCAACTTCTACTACCCTCATTACGTAATCTTCCCAACCCTCTTTAGCTGAAACCAAAACTTTCATTTTAGAATTATCTGCATCTGGATGACTAATTACCTTAGCTTCTAATTCGCTTATATTACCTACTATCATTATTAACCTCCTGATTTTTAATAAAGATTCTTATAATATGTTGTTAGATACATATTATCTTATATATCCATTATACTAAAAGATTTAAAACTTTGGACACATATTGCATAAAAAGACAGCTATGTCAGTTACCTTTTTATATTATTTCTATTTTTTCATCTAATTGCTTGTTTCAATATAGTATAATTGATTTGGTGATTATATGAAAAGAAAATTTGCTTTAACGATAGTTGTATTATCTATTTTCGGAGTATTATCTACATTTATTTCTACTGCTATAGATAACCCAGATACTCCGTTAATTTCATCTTTATTAACTCTGCGCTATTTCACGATACAAAGCAACTTAATTGTATTAACTTATTTTTGGATGTTGTTTTATCTAAAACTAGACAAAAACGTTAAGTTTAATAAGTTTTTAGGTGGAGTTACTGTCTATATAACTATAACATTTTTAGTGTTCGCTATCGCGTTACAAAAAACCTGGCATCCAGAAGGAATTGGTTTAGTTGGAAATATATTAAACCATTATGTTGTACCTATTGGTACTCTCGCTTTTCTTGGTTGGTTTAAAAAAGATTATCTTTTCACATTTTCGGATATAAAAACTTGGCTAATTTACCCGATTGTTTATCTGGTTTTTCTTGTTATTCAAGGATTGATATCCGGTGATTACATTTATCCATTCTTCCAAATTGATGAAGTTGGAGTTTTACCTTTTATATATGGTATATTAGGTGTTATTTTATTGTTTCTAGGTTTATCAGCAGCTTCAATTTTTATTACTTCTAAAAACAAAATTATTGACTAGATATTTATAAGAAAAGAAGAATCCAAATCATGATTTGGATTCTTTTTTATAGTTATCAATATTGTATCCAGTTTTAATCGGAATAAATTTGGATATTCTTGGTGTAATAGCTTTAACTGGACAGTTATAAATACATCTCATACACATTTCGCACTTAAATGCGAATTTTGGAATGCCATCTTTATTGGGCTTAATGTTACCTTCGGGACAATTCTCCCAACAAATACCACAAGAAATACAATCTTTTTTTGCGTGCAATTCTAACCCAAATATTCTAGCTGCTGGGCTTTCAGCTTTACCTATAAAATTAATTATTCTTGGCATTAGTTTGACTTTTTTTATTGTTGGTTTGTTTTCTTTTATTTGACTAATAATAGTATCTACTTTTTTCTTAGCTTCAGCAATCATTTTGTATATTGCATCTTCAGGAAAACTCATTATAAAAGTTAGAGGCATTGCAAATATCTCATCAACTCCTATAGAGTATTTTTTCTTTTTTAATTGCCTTTTTAGGTCTAAAGATACCGCATCATTCACCCAAGAATTATTACATCCAACTGCAACTAAATGTACTTGATCGAATAACCCTTCAGGTAATTTCTTAACAAATCTCTTAACTGATCTTGGAGCATTAAATCCATGTATTGGGTACATAAAAATTAATTGGTTATCTTTTTCTAGTTTTTCTACCTCCAAAAAATCTAGCGCTAAAACTTTAGTGTTAGACCCCCCTAAAACTTCTTTCATATGCTCAGCTAAGTATTTGGTGTTTCCTGTCGGACTAAAGTATATTATTGTATACATTTAATAAGCTCCTTCAATTAAAACACTCGAATTATTTCAACTAATAGAACTATTGAAAATCCGATAACAAATGACAATATCATATAATTTAAAGTTTTTGAATATCCCTTTGGACTAATCTCATCCCTTTTATCAAGTTTCTTAATAGTTGGGAATAATCTCCAGTAAAAAGACAAAATTGAAATGATTAAAGCAACTACGGTAAACAGTTGTGTTAAATCATCCCCAAAAATTATTACAACGATACCTATCATAATAAAAATCAGTTTGGCTCCAGCAACCCAATTAATCAGATATTTAACAAAGTCTTTTGTTTTATCTTCTTTTATTGAATCATGATACGCATTAAAGACGCCTACACCATTGCCGATTTTTGAATCTGGTTTAAAGTATAGCATTAGTACATTCAAACACTCAATAATTATAAAAATCAATATTCCAATCTGTGATACATTCATTTATTACTCCTTCTACTAAAAAAAGTTTATTTTAGCAATATTCAATTTATCTTTTTTTGTTATTTTTGACTTCTATTTTGTAAAGTTCTTCAGTAGCGAAATGGAATTTCGTTACTGAATACTCTTGATTTATAGGATACATATAAAAGGTGTCTTCATTAGTAGAGAAACTTATGCCATCACCTCTACCAAAATAATCATATTCAATATGGACACCAAAACTAGAAATCACTGGTTTAGAAATATTTAGATTTTCTCCTGTTAGTTTATATCCATCTTTATTATGGATTAACCTACCTTTTCCAATTCTATAAAAACCTGAACCATTTGGTAACAGATCAATATTAACTTCTAAATCGACGTAATACTTACCTTCAATAATCTCTTGTTTCACTTGTTCACGTTGCCATTCAAACCAGTCGGGAATATGACTAAATATGGTATTGCCTTTTGTGTTTTTCAATTTCCCTAATTCATCCATCTCATATTCTTCATTACAATGTCCACACCAAATTTTATTGCCTTTACTTTTCATCTTAAATTCGGTTTTACAATGTGGACACATATATAATGGTTTATGCAGATTTTCAGCTCTAAAAGATTCTTTTATTCTAATACTTTCCTTTTCTTGATACTCGTAATCATTATATTGGAAAGCTTTTTTAATTCTAATATTTATCTCTTCAATACTTAAATTAGCTATTTCTTCTTTCGTGATGATTTGGGTTAGATCAGTTTTAGTTTTAATCTTCCTTTTTCTAAGGTTCCAAAAGGGTTGTCTTAGATGATGTCCGTGAGAAATAAGGGTTGCAACAGGATGTTTCATTAGTTTTACTAGCTTTCCTAAACTTTCAGGTAGCATTGATGTAGTTCCTACTAATGAATACCTTGCCTCAGGATAAATCTGACAGATATTCTTATTGTTAACTAAACTGTGTTTTATTTGTTTAACCAAAGAAATATCACTTAAAAACTTTCTTTTCATAATACAACCTACGTTGCGCATTAAACTCTCTCTATTGATGAAACCATCAACAGCTACAATGTAACTTGACCTTCGAGGAAAAACTGCTCTAGTAGCGATTTGAAAATCTAGAAAACTATTGTGATTACATAACATAATATAAGGTCCTTTTAAACCTTCCATATTATGTTTATAGATTTTAGGGTGTACTTTGAATGTTTCTGGAAATGCTAAAGCCCATGCCAGTAATTGGAGAGGCCATTTTGGTTTAATCGGCAATTTCTTCATATCAAATCTCTGCATAGCTCTAATTTCATCTAAACTCTTATATACGATATCAGTAATTTTCATAGTATACCCCTCAAAAAATATTTAGTTAAATTATACCATACATATATAGTTTAAAAAACAGATTAACAAAGTTAATCTATTAGTTATATTTTGATGTAAATTATCATTTTTATATTATATATATGGTATACAGCTATCTTAACCAAATTGTTAAAAATCTCCACATAATTTTAAGATTTGTCAACCAAACAATTCTCTTCTTTCCTTTAAGCATTTTTTTTACCAAAAAGGGAGTTACAACTTCAACTTTATTAGCTAGTACTTTAGTGATTTTATTGTCCTCTTCATCTATACTACCTTTGATAAAATCCGTGAATACCATTCCAGGCGATAGAGTTCCAACAAAGATGTTATCATACTCTTTCAATTCTTTGTTACAAGCTTGAGAGAAATATGTTAGTAATCGTTTAGAAGATCCATATACAATAGTTTTAGGTATTTTCATATTATTGCTGCCAAGACCTTCCATATTGTATACTTTACCAAATCCTTGTTTTTTCATTTGAGTTAAAGCCACACTAGTAGCTAATATCATTCCTGATACATTTATGTCTATTACGTTTTTTATATTTTCTTCACTTAAATCAGTAATGGTTAAATTATCTTGATTGACTCCAGCATTATTAACCCAAATATCTATTTTATTATATTTTTTTATCGCTTTAGCCATAGCATCAAGAATATTATTTTTCATACGAACATCGCAAACAATACCATTAAAATTACCTTCAAGAGAAGATATTGCCTTTGATAAACTTAATTCACTTGTACCAGTAAATGATACATTGTGTCCCGCCTTTAAAAACTCTATTACGAGCCCTTTCCCTATTCCTCGAGTTCCTCCTGTAATAAATATATGCATAATTCACCTCTCATAAACATTTATATACATTATATCACTAAGATAGTGAATAATTAAAGTAGCCAATAAACAAAGACTTTAAAAGTCTTTTTATTTCATTGATCTAGTTGTTACTATATTTACATCCGTATCTAGTATGTTTTCTAGAACTACATCCCCAACTTTTACTGGTGCAATTAATTCAACACCTTCTAGTAATTTCATAACTTCAAAGATTGATTTTTTAGAAATCTCTTTATCGGTTTTAACAGGTATTCTGTTATAAATACCACCCTTAATTCTTACCGTTGATGTTATTGTTCTTGTTGGATTAGTTAATTCCTTCTTACCATATACTTCTCCACGCTTACATTGATTACCAGTAACTGCGTAGTCATTATCAATATCTACTTCTAAATGACACCCCATTGGGCAAACTATACAAATCAACTCTTTTTTCATTTAAGCCACCACCTTAATAGACAACGTTTTGTTCACTTTGCTTAAATCATCTTTAGTAAGTATAACTTTTTCCATTTCAGCTGGAGCCATATGTCTTTTCTTGATTCTTTTAATTTCGGTTTCTTCACTATAAACAACAAGGGTTACGTTTTTATATTCAGCTGTAACTCTCATAAATAATTCTAATTTGTTTTCAATGTTATTCAGATTTATGTTTTGTGGAACAATATAACTGATTCCATCTGATGGTAATAATTGAATATTATCATTGGATGATTTCAACTCGTTTTTCAAATATCTACCTACACTTCTCCCAGCTCTACGGCTTTCTTCAGTTACAAAATCAACTAAGTCATGAACATGTAAAGCATTACCGCAGGCAAATACTCCCGCTTTTGTGGTTTGATAAGATTCATCAACGATTGGTCCTTTGGTTTTTCTATCCAATATTATTCCAGCATTTTCACTGATTTCATTCTCGGGTATCAGACCAATTGACAATAATAATGTATCTACTTCAAATTCAACTTCTGTACCAGGAATTGGTTTGAAATTTTCAACTTTACTTAATATGATTTTTTCCAAATTAACATCACCAATAATATCGGTTACTGTATGATTTAGATATAATGGTATATCAAAGTCTTTTAAACATTGTACAATGTTACGATTTAATCCACCTGAATAGGGAAGTATTTCTGCAACACCTAGTACTTCAGCTCCTTCTAGAGTCATACGTCTAGCCATGATTAAGCCAATATCTCCGCTACCTAATATAAATACTTTTTTCCCAACTAGATATCCATCGATATTTAAATACTTTTGGGCTTGGCCGGCAGTTAAAACTCCAGCAGGTCTGGTTCCGGGAATACTAATAGCTCCTGCATTTCTTTCGTAGCAACCCATTGTTAAAACAAGAGCTTTAGCTTTTACATTAGCAAAGCCATCTTTGGTATTAACATATTCAATGCTATTATCTGAGTTAATTTTAGTAACTACGGAATCAAGTTTATACTCAATTCCCAAATCCATTAATTCATCTACAAATTTTTCAGCGTATTCTGGACCTGTAAGTTCTTCTTTGAATACCTTCAATCCAAATCCATTATGAATACATTGTAATAAAATACCACCTAGTTCTATATCTCTCTCGATTAATAAAATATTAGTAAAACCTTCTTTGTATATTTCAATCGCTGCTGAAAGTCCTGCGCTTCCGCCGCCAATAATTATGACATCATATTCTCTCATAATTACTCACCTTTTGTCCTTGACTTAAGGATATATGAACCAGTTTTACTGTAATTAACCTTCATTTGGTCAATTTTTAATTCTCTAGCTAGAATTCTAATGATTTCAGGTTGGCAGAATCCACCTTGACATCTTCCTGCACCAGCTCTAGTCCGATTTTTGACGCCAGTTACTGATCTAGCTCCACAATTTCTATGAATCGAGTCGATTACTTCACCTTCGGTTATTCTTTCACATCTACAAATTAGTTTTCCATAGAGTGGATTTTCTTTGACTAATTCATTTATTTCATCGTTCGTCATTTCATTAGTTCTAATTACTTTACGTCTTGAAGATTTGTAACTTGGTTTGTTAATTAAACCTAAATGATTAGATACTAGTTGCTCAACTACGTATTTAGCAATAGCTGGAGCAGCTGATAAACCGGGAGATTCAATTCCAGTTACGTTAATGAATCCTGTTTTATTAACATCTTGAATTACAAAGTCATGGGTATTACTGCTAGCTCTACCACCAGCAAAAGACCTTATAACTTTATGAAAAGGTATATTTTTAACAGACTTAATGGCATATTTTTTTACATAATCTAACCCAGAGATTGTAGTTTTACCTACTTGATTCGTAGCGACAAACTCACTAGTTGGGCCTATTAATATATTACCGTGGTACTGTGGTGTTATAACTACACCTTTCCCTTTATCTGAAGGACAAGGGTAGATAACATTGTTTATTTCAAAACAATTCTTATCTAAGACAAAGTATTCTCCTCTTCTTGGAGTTATCTTGTATTCTGGTTTATAGAATAATTTACTAACTTTCTCTCCATGTATACCTGTAGCATTAATAACTACTTTTGATTCAAAGGTTCCTTGATTGGTTGATACGGAAAAATATTCATCTTTGTTAATATCTGTAACTTCCGTTTCTAGCTTTAGTTCCGCTCCATTGTCCATAGCGTTTTCGATATTTGCAATAGCAACTTCCCAAGGAAAAGTTACGGCTGTTGTAGGTAAATACAGTGCTTTTGTTACAAATTCAGAAATATTAGGTTCCTTTTTTGATATTTCTTCTCTTGAAATCAAATACGCTTCATCTTTAGTTAATCCATTTGTTAAAGCTCTTTGAAGTAACTCATCTAAAACTATTTCTTCTTCTTTACTTGTGGCTACTACCATTCCACCACATGGTAAATAAGGAATATCTAATTCGTCTGACATTCTCTTATACATCCTATTACCCAAAACATTAAATTTAGCTTTGAGTGTCCCGGGAAGTGGGTCGTGACCCGAATGAACAATTGCACTATTGGCCATGGTAGTTTCTGTGGCAACATCAAATTCTTTTTCTAGAATTAAAACTTTTAAATTATATCTAGCTAGTTCTCTAGAAATTGTCGCACCAGAAATCCCTGTTCCTATAATAATTACATCATACATTTTTCCATCTCCTAACATTTTCTGATTCAAAAAATAATACCTGTAATCATATATATTGTAAATATATATACTATAATATTATATCACAATTCCCCTCGGTTATATATCATATTTTAGTGTATATATATATTTAAAAGGAACCAATAAATTGGTTCCTTAATTTTTTAAATTTTATTTAAATAAACTCTACTAAATGTGCATATAGTTTGAAATCAACTTTGTTGTTTTCAAACTTAATTCCTTCGGATTTTAACATTACTTCTTGGATCATAGCGCCATCGCCTTTAAGACTTATCTCACCCTTGGAATTTATAACTCTATGCCAAGGAAGTTCATGGCTTTTACTCATAGAATGTAGTATTCTTGAAACCTGTCTAGCTCCCCATGGATTTCCAGCATTAGCAGCTATCTGTCCATAAGACATTACTTTACCTTTGGGTATACTTTTTATTATGCTAATTACTTGTTCAGTGAATTCCATCATATTTATCACCTAACCTTATAATAAATTATACCACACTAACATAAAATGACTCCTAAGTTGTAATTGTTATATTGTTAAAATACAGACTATTTAGTTTGTTAAGCATAATGTTAAATGCTAGTTATCTTATTGACAAACAGCGGTAAATAGATTAGAGTTAATTAAATGGATTTTTTACAACGGATTACATATTTAATAATTCTTTTATTATATATGCATCTTAGTGAAAGCTCAAAAAAAGGAGATTAATTATGAACGTAATAGAATTTAACAAATTAACAAAATATTATGGTAAGGTTAAAGGCTGTAAAGACATTGACTTCAATGTAAAAGAAGGTGAAATTTTTGGTTTCATTGGTCCTAATGGTGCCGGAAAAAGCACCACAATTAGAAGTATGTTATCTTTGATATATCCTACTAGTGGTAGTGTTAACATTTTTGGTAAGGACGCAATCAAATATGGTCCTGAAGTTAGAAAAGATATTGGATATTTACCTTCTGAAATATTTTATTATGATAAAATGAAAGTTATTGATTTACTAAAATACTCTGCTAGCTTCTATGATATAGATTGCACAGATAAAATACATGAACTCTCTAAAATAATGGAATTAGATTTAAATCGTAAGATTGAAGATTTATCCTATGGTAATAAGAAAAAAGTAGGAATTGTTCAGGGTTTATTACATTCACCAAAATTAATTATTCTTGATGAACCAACAAGTGGATTAGATCCACTTATGCAGCAAAAGTTTTTTAACTTAATTCTTGCGGAAAATAAAAAAGGTGCAACTGTATTATTTAGCTCACATATCCTTAGTGAAGTCCAACAGCTTTGTAACCGAGTAGCTATTATTAAGGATGGAGAAATCCTCAGCATTAAAGATATCAAATCTATTAAAAATGATAATTATAAAAGATTTACATTTAGAGGTAAATCGCTAAATAACGGCAAATTCAATATTGATGGTGTGACTAAACTAAAAGAGAGAGAAGACAAAGTTTCTTTCTTGTTTAAAGGCGATGTTAATAAAATAGTTAAAATCATTTCAGGACTAAAATTAACCGATGTTACTATTGAAGAACCTACACTTGAAGAAATCTTCATGCATTACTACGAGTAGGTGTTAGAATGAATGTTTATAAATTTGAGTTAAAAAGGCTCAAAAAATCGATATTAGTCTGGGGCTTATCAGTTCCTGGGTTCCTGTTATTCTATTTAGCATTCTTCCCTGCTATGACGTCGAGTGGAGATGCATTCTCTGACTTGATGCAAAGTATGGATCCAAAATTTCTCGCAGCTTTTGGGATTATACCTGAATTACCTATCGGTGAAATATTAGGATATTTCAATCTGACAATTGGATTAATTTTGGTACCTTTAGCTATTCAAGCTTCAAATTATGGATTTCATATCCTAAGCGTTGAAGAAAGAGAGCTTACTGCTGATTTTCTATTTACTAAACCTATATCTAGAACGAAGATTATTGTATCTAAGTTTTTATCAGCTTTAACTAGCTTGATAATTGTAGATTTAATACTAACCGCTTTTACCGTTATAGCTCTGACTGCTTTTAAAGGTGACGAAGTTGTTGAATTAAAGAATGTTTTGATTTTATTATTGTCTGTCCCATTTTTTCAATTAACCTTTATGAGTATTGGTATGGTAATATCAGTTTCAGTAAAGAAAGTTTCTAGTGTTCTCAGTTATTCAATGGCACTAGCATTCGGAACCTATGTCGTATCGTCTTTTGGTAGTATTCTTAGTTCTGATGCAATTAAATATATAACACCATTCTCTCATTTTGATTCTGCATATGTACTAATCAATGGCCACTGGCATTGGGGATTGATTTGGATATCCTTTACTATAATGATTGTCTCGCTTATAGCTAGTTATTTCTTGTATTTAAAAAGAAATATTGCCTCATTGTAGGAGGATATTATGAATATAATTTTTAGAGAACTAAAATCAAACCTTAAATCCTTTATAATTTGGATTCTTTCTCTTAGTGCTTTATTCTATGTAGCAAGCTTCGAATTCGAAATGTTCCAAGGTGATTCAAATATCACGGAAGCATTTGACAGTTTTGGCTTTTTATTTGATGCTTTAGGTGGAGTTCCTGACATGACCACAGCTGTTGGATTCCTAAGTTTGGTATCAATATATATATATGTACCGCTTTGTATATACTCAGCTTTATTAGGTAGTAGAATAATTTCAAAAGAAGAAAAAAATAGAACTGCAGAATACTTATTTGCATTACCTGTATCAAGAAAAAAGGTAATATCAAGTAAATTAGCCGTAGCTATTTTCTATACTGTGTTAATCGCTACTATTTCAATGATTGTTAGTTGGTATTCATTTGGTATGTATTCTCACGAACCTGTTTCTTTCGATGCATTTATAATTAACCTTGGTATCGGTGTACTGTTAACGCAAATGATATTCTTGTCAATTGGTATGTTGTTATCTAGCGCTTTAAAAAATTACAAAAAATCTGGAGGCATAACTGTTGGATTCGTAATCGGAACATTTATGATTTCAATGCTTGTTGGTTTAGCAGAAAAAGCTGAAGTAATGAAATATATTACACCGTTCCAATATTTTCCTGCAGCAGCTATGATGGAGGGTAATTTTGAACTAGTATTCATTTTGATTACGATCGGTATAGTTATTGTTTCCTTTGGCGGTTTGTACTTCTTCTATAGCAAAAGAGATTTACATATTTAACTTTGATTAATTAAAATGAGCATGCTCAACAGGAGCATGCTCTATTTTTATGTTTGTTGATATTAAAATCTAGTTGAAATAATTAAACCTCAATTTCAGCGAACACTCCATAATGATCACTAACTCTATCTTCAATAAATAGAATCTTTTGATTTAATAATTTCACTTCTTGATTAGTCATAATATAGTCTATTTTTCTTTGTTTAAACTTAGTTACATCATCACCTCTAAAAGTTGGTGCATTTCTATATTCGCTATTCATATGAAAAACATCATTCCAACCTTTATTGATTATATATTTATACTCTTTTGAGTCAGCCACTATATTAAAATCCCCAGCTAGAATAACCAAATCAGCATCTGCAAATTTCTCAGTTGCTAAAGCAAACTGGTCTTCAAACACTTCATAGCCGTCAGACCAACCAAAATGTGTTGTTGCCAATGCGATTTTTTTAGTTTTAGTATCTAATTCATAGGCTAAAACCTTTCTAGTTTTCCAATTGCCATAATCTATGGTTTTTGATATATGATTTGAAGACAAAAATTTCAAAGGTTCTTTTGAAAGAATACCTAATCCTTCATCATTACAACCAAATGACTCTTTTATCGGCTCATAGTAAAAATTATATGTGTTCCCTAGTTTATTTAGTTCTTGTTGTATAGCGTATCCATAGTTATCTTCTTTAATACTTTTTGTTAAAATAGGTAATGTCATGGATTGAGCAACTTCTTGTAAAAAGATAATATCTGCATCTAATTTTATAATCGTTTCAGCTATCAATTTTTGGTTTTGTTCTATGTTTTCTTCTGCGAAACAATGCAGATTTAAAGTCAGTAATTTAAGTTTCATATAGTAACCCTTCTTTGGTATTTTTTCCCAGTATTTTATTCTTCATTCAAAAACTCTAATATTTTTGATACAACAATATCTTGCTGTATAATCGTAGATATTTCTGCTTCTCCATCACCCTTTTGCGGTCCATACCAACCAAATTGAGCGTGATTACCTCCAATTATATTAAAGATTATATTATCATCATTAACGTATTTTAAACTTTCATCGAATTTTTCAGGATCCATTCCATCATCGTGCTCTGCGGTTATAAGCAATGTTTCCTTATCAGATAAATCCTTAATAGGATAACTACCTAATAATATTACTTTAGAGATGTCTTCATTTCCAGATGCTACCATACTTGAAACTACTCCACCTAAAGAATGTCCGATAATTACATTTTCTAAATTTTTATCAAGATATTTATTTGGTTTATTCGGAGTAAATATAGCTAAATTATATATTGCCTTGGATATTGTTACATTATATCCTTCTTTAGCAAGACTAGCTGCTAGATATTTATAACTGTCAGGGGTAACTAATCCGCCCGGAACGAATATTATATTCATTAATGGCTCTTCGACTGTATAAGAAATCTTGTATATATTTTCTTCATAAGTCACTTCACTTAAATCCAACCCTTCAATCGCTTCTTCCATTTCTGGTAAAGGTGCGTAAGATCCTGTGGAATATATTCCTAATCCCATTACTAATAAAAACATTACTATTACTACTATAATCAGTGTCTTCTTAAGAAACTTAAATGTTTTTGATTTCATATCATTAGCTCTTTTCTGTATGTTTAATTTTGAATGGATCTATAATGGCGTTTTTGCTTGCTTCAATACTCACAGCTAAATCTTTTATACTTACCCCATCTGGCCGATAGGTTATTCCATCAATAGATAATCCCGTTATTTTATGAAACCAACACAAAGCAGCGGCGAACCGCCCTTTGTTATGTGATAAATGAAATCCATCTATGGTTAGGGTGTCTCCTAAATAACTTGTACGCAAATTTTGAATCGCAGTTCCTGTTGGAATAACATATTCAAAAACCCGACGAGATAATATTTGTTCCTTAACAGTTCTTACAATGGCATTATACATAGTTAGTTGGTCATTATTGTAAAACACAAAACCTCCGTGAGTAGAATCATGTTGATACGCCCAAGTCATATGCCATACAAGTTTTGCTTTTGGATTAGTTTTATTTTTCTGTACATATTCTATTAATACATCTAAATCTTCTATATATTGTTCAGAAATCCCACTGTATCCACTAGCTTCCTGCAAAGTAATAATATCCCACTCTTCATCAAGGATTCCGTCTAACATCTTAGCGTTATGTTTTTCATTCCAAACACCATCAGTGTTTTTGTAATAAATGTAGTCACTGAGATTATTTGATAATTCATTAACGTGGTCTCTTAACGATGCCCCACCTATATATAAATTACCTAGAATAATGTTCTCCACCCCATAATTATCTGCTATCTGATACAGAAACTCCATAGCGTCTACGCTAAAACTATTCCCAATCGCTAATATCTTAAGATTTTTATTAAAATCAATAGTATTTTCCATAAATATCACCATATTCTATCCCTAAATGTATTATTCAATTATAGCATTAAAAGTTTCTATTTGATTAAAATAATGACTAAATTTACGTTCATGAATATATGTTATTGCCATTATGAAGAAATTAGACTATAATTTATAAGGAAAGGACTGATTATATGATAAATAATAAGTTAATGGAAAAATTCGCTGAACTAACTGTTAAAATTGGAGTTAATGTTCAGAAAGATCAATGGGTTTTTGTAAACTCATCAACTGAAACAAAAGAATTAGCTAGAGAAATTGTAAAACAAGCTTACCTTGCTGGAGCTAAAAAAGTAACTGTAAATTGGAATGATGACTATGTTTCAAAATATGGATATATTCACAAAAGTGAGGAAACTTTGAAAGATGTTCCTAAGTGGCGTATTGATAAGATGAAAGCATTTGTTGATGAGGGTGGGTGTGCAATAAGCATTACTTCTCCTATTCCTGATTTAAACAAAGATGTTGATCCAATGAAATTACAAACTTCTGGTATCGCAACTAGAAGAGCTTTATCTTTTTATTATGACCATATGATGGGTTCAAAATCACAATGGGTTGTAATCGCTGCACCAAACGCTGCTTGGGCAAAAAAAGTATTTCCTAAGTTAGATCAAGAAGCAGCTATTGATGCCCTATGGGACGCAATCCTTGAAGCATCTAGAGTAACTCTAGAAAATGATCCAATTGCTGAATGGAATGAACACAATAAAAAAATGCTAGCTCATAATGAAATCCTAAATAACTACAACTTTGAAACTCTATATTTCAAGAATAATCTTGGTACTGATATATCAGTTAAATTAGTTGATAATCACATTTGGGCAGGCGGCGGAGAATTAACTCCTGGAAAAATCCTATTTAATCCAAATATTCCAACAGAGGAAAATTTCACTATGCCACACAAACATGGTGTTAATGGTAAGGTAGTATCAACTAAACCATTAAACTATCAAGGAAAGCTAATTGAGGACTTCTGGTTGATATTTAAAGATGGTAAAGTAGTTGATTTTGACGCCAAAGTTAATAAGGATGCTCTAGAAAACCTATTAAAGTTTGATGAAGGTAGTTCTTATCTTGGCGAAATAGCTTTAATCAGCTATGATTCACCTATATCTAACTCTGGAATATTATTCTACAATACGCTATTTGATGAAAACGCTTCTTGTCATATGGCATTAGGAAGAGCATATTCAATTAACATTGTAGACGGTACTAGCATGTCATTAGATGAACTTTATGAAAAAGGCTATAATCACTCAATGGCTCATTCAGACTTTATGTTTGGAAGTAAAGATTTATCAGTTACCGGAAAAACAAAAGACGGTAAAGAAGTTGTTGTCTTCAAAGATGGTAACTTTGTAATTTAACTATAAATATAAAAAGACGATTCCTTTTTAGGAAAATCGTCTTTTTTTTATCAACTCGGGTTTATATTGTTATAAGTTTGCCATCTTGTTTTAAAATTTCTGTTAAACCTGTTCCCCAATATTTAAGTTCAATTCCCAATCCGGCAATTTCATCTGCTACTCTAAGCATTTCTGCGCAGGCTTTACATGCAGATATCATAACACCTAGATTTTGAGCTTCTAGAGCTAACTTTTGAATTTTTTTGTCAGTGGCTATAAGTTTAGCGGAACTACCCCAAACAATAATCGTTATTTCGTCCCACCATTTTAGTTTCTTAGCATTTATCGCATACATGAAAACCATTAATTCACTTGTTATTGGATCTGCATTAGTCCAAAGAATGTTTAGTTTATTCATATGTATCTCTCTTAATTTGAATATTTTTTGCCATTAGGTATTGATTGATATATGTATTACCTACTTTAATTGATTTCTTATCTTCACCATAAACTTCAAATCCTAGACTTTTATATAGATTGTAAGCTTTGAGATTTTCAGTTACAACTGAGAGTTTAATTATTTCTACACCTTCTTTGTTTAAATAATCAGTAGCTGTTTCTATTAAGGATTTTGCAATTCCTTTTTTACGGTAGTTTTCCTTAACATACATGCTATTTAATGTAGCTACATGTTTAAGTTTCTTTCTTGGATTCATTACCGCTACAATCACTCCTATAAGAACCTCTTTCTCAAAACAACCAAATGTAGTCACATGATTTTTTACTAGTCTATTGACCCACATTAATTCTTCGAATTTAGCTTCTTCTATAAAACTAGACCCGAAACTATTCGGTTCATTTTCTAGAAGTTCTAATCGTATTTTTTTGTATTGATTTATATCTTTTAAAGACAATTTCTTAATATATAATGATTTTCTATCGTCCATAATTCCCTCTTTAAATCTTCGTTATTTTTACTGGTTTTGTAAAAACATATCCTACAAATTCAATAATCACACCATATACACCACCAACTAAAAATCCTGTTAAGTCCATAAAATCAGTTGCGCTATAGAATGCAAATGAAACAAATAAACCAACTAATGCACCTCTTATAAGTCTTTTGGGTAGATTAATGTTTGATGACATTAGCCCAATAACTAAGCCCATAAGTACTCTATTAAACCAAAATGAAACTAAATAACTTGCTCCTAAGGTACCGTCGTACCGAAGATGAGCACCAATTATACAGACCACGCCCAATATAGCGCCAGTTATCAGAGCAAGAATTAATCTTTTGTTCATATGAATCACCAATTATCTTTCTTTAAAATATATACTAATATTATATCATAGAAACATTGACACAATAATCTTGACAACACTTTTTTGAATTACTTTAATGATAATTTACTTAACACTCTAATTAATGCAATCATGTTTTTTTCTGGAGTGAGCTCAAAAAAATATTAAGCGTGGTATAATCATATTAGATATGGGGGGGATATATATGAATCAATATACAATAATGACTGTATTAATAAATCATAGAAGTGACATCGCTGAAGATGTTCAAATTCTTTTAACTAAATTTGGATGTAATATAAAGATGAGATTAGGATTACATGAAGCCTCTACTATATGTGCGGAAGACGGTTTGATTATTCTCCAACTAACTGGAGCTAAATCTGACATTAATGCACTGTCTAATAGCTTAAATGGAGTTGAAGGTGTTAAAACTCAAATGATTACTTTGGATTCTGAATAATTCTAAATTTATTGGTTGTAGATGGAGACTTTTTCTAATGCGCATACTCTTAATAGATTCAATTCTTAAGGTTAATTTAAGGTTATTAATTTATTATTAATAATAACTGATTTAATATGAGGACTATATGGAATCACTATTAAGACTTGCAAATATTGAAAAATCTTACAATATTACAATATATATTTACAAGCACCATAAAGGCCAAATAGAATTATATCGGTTATAATATAAGTGAGGTGAGATAATGAAAAAGTATTTAGAAGAAATAAGAAAACTCAACCAACTACAATACTCAGTGACTCAAGAAAAGGGGACAGAACGTCCTTTTGATAACGCATATAACGACGAATACAGAGATGGTATCTACATAGATATTGTGTCCAAGCAAGTTCTATTCTCTTCCAAGGACAAATTTGAATCTGGTAGTGGATGGCCTGCATTCACTAAACCAATCGATGAAAACATAATTGAGACAAAACGTGATTTTTCTCACGGAATAATCAGAACTGAAGTAAAAAGCGTCGAAGCTAATACACATCTAGGTCATGTTTTTGATGATGGACCTGATGGCAATCTTCGTTATTGCATTAATTCTTCAAGTTTATTGTTTATACCTAAGGAAGATTTAGAAGAAAAAGGCTACGGTGAATATTTGTATCTTTTCGATAGTTGATAAAAAAAGACTAAAATTAGTCTTTTTTTTTGTTAATTTGGTTTTAGAGTACTCAAAAAATAGTTACAACTATAGAAAATTCACTCTAACGCTTTCTTGTTAAATATTCCAGAAATTCCAGAAGTTATAACAACACTAATCAAAGCCATTAACCCTAGTTTACCACCAAGACCGTTAAAGTAATGAATAAAGATATAATAGATAGTTCCAAGTATAATACCGGAAAGTAAAACAAACATGATATTAGGTAATCTTTCCTTATTTGACATACCTATAAAACTGGCTGAAAAGAATACAACTGCATAATCTAGATGTTCTGGTAAAAATATTATTATTATCAAAGCAAATACAAAGCTAGTAATAGCCGAAGCTAAAACAGCTGAAACTTTAACTTTATGCTGAAGATAAAATGTTACTGTTACTCCGATTATTGTAGTTGCTAATAATAATCCTAGATGTATATCACTAGATACTGTTAAGAATTCATCTCCAAAGAAACTATGGACAATCAAAGATGACATGAAAGCTACAGTACCAAGTTTTCCTCCATATCCGGAAAACAATGGCTTTGTTAATATATATATAAAGGCACAAATAAATGCCAAAACAAGTACTTCATAAAAGTTAAACATTATCACGGAAACCATTCCAGCGAATGAACCACAATAGATCGCAACTTCATACTTCTTAATAAGAAAATGACCAAGAAGGCCAAAGAAACTTGATGCTAGCACAACAGATATTCCAGTAAAGTGTACAACAGTATATGTAGCAAAAACTCCTAGTATAACAAATAATCCATCTAGACTATTAAATGTTATTGATTTTGCTTTTGTCTTTTCTAATCTAAAAGCATATATCATCCCCGCTATTAAGAATACAAAAAGAACTCCATATATAATATCTAACAATAATTCTTTTGGTTCAAACAATACAGTTATATATGCATAAAATAAAGCTGTTAGGAGCACTATAAAACCCAACCATTGTTTGTGGTTTTCAATGAATACCCAAAGTCTTTTTCTTAAACATAACTGATTTGTCATTTTACATGTCGATAAAAACTGAGCCCTCTTTAACTACAGTTTTAAACTTTCTCACGCTTAGGCTAAATTCATCTAGTTTAAGAAATTCTGCTTTTTGTTTATCAACTACCTCACCAGTAATTACTGAGATTCCCAAGCCATGATCTTTACAAGTAATAACTCCATCTTTGAAGATACCACTAAATAAAGATGATCCCATATGAGGACATTTATCTTGAATTGCATAGACACCAGTCTCAGTTATAGCTAATAAAATTGTGCGGTTTTTGATTTGTACTTTTAGTTTTTTCTTTTGCTTTAATGTAGACAAACTCGCTGCTAAATATTCCATAAGCCCTCCTAAATGTTATATCTAATTGTATCATATTCTCACAATGAGTTAAAATATTTGGAGAGATTCCTTATAATCACTTTCTGTTTACATTAAGTTTTTAATTAAAAACCTAATGTTTTTGCATTATATTTAGGTTTTAGTGTATAATTGTATTACTTATTTAAACTTGAATATTTTCGTGGAGGAACATTAGATGAATGAAAAGCTTGTTTTAGATGTTCATGAGAAGCCAAAATCAATAATTGCTTGGTTGTTTATGAGCTTGCAACATGTATTTGCTATGTTTGGAGCTACTGTTTTAGTTCCGCTAATGACGGGATTACCTGTAGGAGTAACTTTAGTCGCAAGTGGAGTTGGTACGTTAATTTATATATTATGTACAAAAGCAAAATCTCCTGTCTTCTTAGGCAGTAGTTTCGCTTTTATCATTGCAATTCAAAATGCAACCGTAATACTTCCTGATGAATCAAAAGATTTTAGCGCAGCTTACTTTGGGCTTATGGCTGTTGGTATTGTATATGTTGTTGTAGGGATTATCATCAAATTTGTTGGTAGTGGTTGGCTTGAAAAGTTATTACCACCTGTTGTTGTAGGTCCAATGATTATGATTATAGGTTTAATATTAGCAGATAAAGCTATTGGGAAAGCAGGACTTTTAGGTGGTGGAGATTTAATTAGCCCTTTAATTGCTTTGATAACCTTTAGTGTTATTGTTGTAATTAGTATTTATGCAAAGGGAATACTGAAAATCATTCCGTTTTTAGTCGCAATTATTGTTGGATATCTAGTTTCATTAGCATTTGGTGTTGTAGATCTTGTTGAAGAATTTGCTGGTGTTCAAGCTTTTGTTATACCTGATTTCAGTTTTGTAGGCACATATAAATTTGACCTTTCTGCGGTGTTGGTATTTATACCTATAGCATTTGTAACTATTGCTGAACACATAGGAAACCATACAGTGTTAGGACAAGTTATCGGGCGTGATTTAATAAAAGATCCTGGATTAGATAATACACTTCTTGGTGATGGAATAGCAACCTTCGTGAGCGCTGCTATTGGCGGGCCAGCTAATACAACATATGGAGAAAATACTGGTGTTGTAGCTATGACAAAAGTAGCGAGTGTCTGGGTTACTGGTTTAGCAGCTATATTTGCGATACTATTAGGGTTCTTTGGTTACGTTCAAGCGTTTATCTTAAGTATTCCTGATGGAGTTTTAGGTGGGATAACCATTGTCCTTTACGGCTTAATTGCCGGTAATGGAGTTAAAGTATTGGTAGAAGAAAGAGTAAATCTATCTAACATGAAAAACCTCATTATCGTTGGAGCTATGCTAGTAATTGGTTTAGGAGGAGCTTCAATAAATTTAGGACCAGTTGTTTCTCTTAGCGGTATGAGTTTAGCTGCTTTAATAGGAATATTACTTAATGTAATTCTAAGACCAAATAAAACAAAAAAGAAGATTGTAACTGAATAAATTTGTTATATAAAAAGACAAAATTAAGTTCGCTTAATATTGTCTTTTTTTTGATTGTATTTAATTAATTATTTCAAAATTCCTTTTCTTAGCAATCTCTAACAATTCAGGATCAGGGTTGACAGCAACTGGATGTCCTACTAATTCTAATATTGGTAAATCATAATTAGAATCTGCGTAGGCTTTACTAGCTTTAAAATCAGCATCTGGAAACCGTTTTGTAATGATTTCTTGTTTTCTGTTATGAATAATAATATTAACTTCTTCTGACGACATTAACCTTTTATCTACTAGGATATCAGTTCCTATAACTTGGTCAAATCCTTCTTTTAGAAATGGTTTTAATATAATGTCAAAATTCCCACTAAGTAAAACAGTGTAGTAACCAGCTTCTTTATCCAGTTTAATTTGTTGAACAATCTTTGGATTTCTATATTTTAACATTTCTAAATAGAAGTCATACAAGAAGTTTTCAAGAACATCAAATTCAACAGTCTTGAATAAATCAGCTGTTAAAGCCATTGCATTAGTTCTAAAGGTTTGTTTGTTCCATCCAAACAGATTTAATTTATGAAAAAAGTACCTAGTATATATTATTCTCTTATATTTACGACAAGCTCTTCGATTAATCCTCTGCTTATTCCATAATTTAAATAGCATTGGTAGTGTTTGCACGTTTATATATGTTCCATCGAAATCATAGATTGCTAGTTTCATAGATTCACCTTTATAATAATATTTTATTTTTATTAGTATTAAATCAAAATTCTTTACAGTAATGATATCATAAATATATATAAAACATACAACTTATTAAGTGATAACAATAAGAATGTAAAGATTTTTCAAATAAAACACTTCAATACATTAATGTAATGAAGTGTTTTATTTATGTATTTATATTTAAATAATTTATAATAGAATCAATGATAAAGCTACACCAATGATACCCAATATAGCCAATATAGCTAGAGCTTTTTTAGGCATTTTACCACCATTACTCATTGCTTTACCAAACATACCAAATACTAATGGATGAATTAAGAATGGCATTGCGAAGATAAATGAGATTAATGAAACAGAACTAAAAGCACTATTAACACTTTCAAACATTCCTCCTTGTACTGCTGCGAATAATCCAAAGTGAGATATCGCAGAACTATTAGCGATAGCAGCACTTTCTAAATCCATACCTGCTAAATGTAATAACAGGAAACCTCCAAATACAGCGACTAGCTGCCAGCCAATCGAGAAGAACACTAACCCTTTAATTTCTTGCTTTTCTGCTCCTTTTGCTTCTCTTAACGTTTTTAATGCTAAGTAAGTCAAGCCTATTCCAAGAACAACAACAAGGATTGCAGGAACTACTAATAAACTCTTTTCAGGTCTACTGACACTAATTGCTAAAATAGTGAAAACAAATAAGTGTCCAAAGAATGGAATATTAATCATAATTGGTGCTCTTTCTTTTGCAACTTCACCAATATCTCCCGCAGTACAAGCTCCAGTTAATCCACTATGAGATAAACTTCCTGCCATACCCGGTGCTAATATATCAACATCATTTGATTTACCAACAAACACTAACAAGCCAATGCCAACAAACATCCAGAATAATTGTCCAAAGAATCCATAGGCCATTACTTGTAACATACCTTCAAGTTTGAATGCATCCAATAACATAGTTCCACCTGAAATAAATACACCAGCTAGAACAATTGGAATTCCACCAAATAGTAAAGCACGCATGGTAGGGCCTGCTCTCCAGTCACTAAATACCATACCTAAAGTACTAGAAATTATCATGGCAAAAAAGATTTGTGGTAAAGCTATTAATGGTTCTATTGTCACAGAAACTACTTTAGCCAACAATAGAACAGAGAGAATAACTACTATTTCAATTAATCCTCTTTTTAAATAATGTCTTTTATTCTTTATTTTAGCCTTTGGATCAATTAAGATAAGTGCTACTGCAACGCCAAAGAAAGCTAATAGCGGATAAGTATCTTGCAATACATCTCCGGTTGGATACACAATTCTATAAAGTGATTGTATTCCAATTAAAATAAAAAATGCTCTGACTAGGAAAATTAACTGCGTTCCCTTTGTTCCAAGCAAAACCTCATCATGATTTAATTCTACATCGTCTTCTTTTGGAATTTTAGGCTTCCAAAAAGTATTTCTTAATCTCTGTCCTCCCACGAAGAATGTTGCAATCAATGCAATAATTGTTGCAGAGCCAGATAAACCTACAACTGGAAATTCACTTAACCCAGCTGTAGCAAGTCCTGATATTTCTAATACCATACCAAGCGCTAATCCAAATACTACAATAATCAAAATTGGTGAGTATTTAGTTCCCGCTACTACTGACCTTGCAATTAGTACAACGACTAAAATTACAGCAAGTGTTAATAACAAGTGACTAAATATCACTAAAATTTCTGAATCCATACATACCTCCTATTTTTATATAATTTAAAAAGGGTGTCGTTTATGGCATCCTTTTAAATATTTTTGTTCAGTTATCTCTTATAATTAATGATTATACACGAAAGTATTTCTTGAATCAAGGCCTTAACTCAAACTCGAAATATGCCTTCTTTTAGTTATTCTAAACCCAACATTAAAAAAGCCTCTGTTTTTTCAACAGAAGCTTTTTAGATTTAGATTATTTAAAAGCTAATCCCTTTATTTCCTTTTCTTTCATGAATTACTTGGTCTAATACAATAACTACAAATAAGAATAACTCGATATCATCTTTTTCAAATATCTCTATTTCATAGGTATCTCCCCAAGAAATAATTTTCTTTTGAATTGAAGCTACCACTTGACCATTATCAAAGATATTAAAAGAATGAGCAAATAAACTTCCATCTACAGTTAACTCTCTTCTCATAATTGATAAATCAAACTTAGGTCTTATACTAAATAAACGCTTAATAGTTGCTACTTCTTCGTTTCTTAGATTATAAATAAAATATTTTGGTAAAAATGTAAATACTTTTCTATTTGAACGAAGTAATACTTCTCCATTTTTGTCTTGTAATTCAAGTTTGTTTTTAATACTCATAAATTTACCTTTAATTTGGTAAATCATATTTTGTTCTTCATCCATTACCTTGAATTGGTCTTTAAATGAAAACACTTTTTGCTTAATATAAAATTTCATAATTTCCCCCTATATATATTTCACACATAGTATAACTTAAGATAACAAATACTACAAGGATTCGATACCACTGACA
>Ga0307992_1000164_pt1 | contig 42473 bp, 45 predicted proteins | sample EllFjometagen133_FD_203162 | JGI IMG/M metagenome (GOLD analysis project Ga0307992, IMG submission 203162) | Marine microbial communities from Ellis Fjord, Antarctic Ocean - #133 | ecosystem: Environmental > Aquatic > Marine > Unclassified | place: Southern Ocean | collected 2014-10-08
ACAGAACAATATTCGAAAGTATTGTCGCAAATGTTTGCCTTAAAATCATACTTAAAGATATATGTTCTATCAGCATGGACAAAATCACCCAATATTTTGAGCGACTCATTAATGATATCATGGAAGTTATCCTTTGTTATACCTGCATACAGTGCAGAAATGATAGATATTTTTTTGTAAAATGCTAATTCAGTTTTTACTATTTCTTTACGTCTTTTGTCATTTAATTCCAATATAACACCGACTTTCGATAGATTATTAATATAAAGTTATTATACCTTATTTTTATAAAAAATGGTAAAGCCAAAGGGATTTAGATGTTTCAGAATACAAATCCACTTAATCTTTACTTGCTACATATTTATCATTATTATATAATTCAAACCCACTTAAAGCAATAATGTTATTAAGAATTGATTCGGTATTTAATAATATCTGGAATCACTGTTTAAATTTGATATAATAGTCTTCCTGATCGAATGTTAAAACATGATTTTTAACTGAAATGGATATAGTTTCCTTCTCATAATTAACCTACTATAATTGTCATGACAATCGTTATGGGTATCATCAAAACACTGAACATCATAGCATAATTAAAATGCTTCATTTTTAATCTGACAATTTTTGAGTTGATGTTTATTTGAGATAAAATCATTTCACACAATTCTTCTTCATTAATTTTTTTTGAATTACCAATATATTCATCTGCAGACATATTAGAAATCGCAATAAAGGAAACAAGGTTATTTGCGAATATGTCTTCTTTCTTAGTTCTGGCAATAAATACTGAAACTAAATGATATATGGCCAATCCAAGAACTATTAGATATATCATACCGAAAATTATAATTAGAGTGATTTCCACGTTACTCCCATTCATAATTAAGTTTGATACTTGGCCATAAGTATTTGCAGATAACCCAACAAGTAATGCAATGAATGCCATTAGAATTGATGACTTATTATCTGCAGCTCCGATCCAAGAATTTATTACTTCCAAGGTTCTGAATGATGTTTCTTTATCAAATGCTTGATTTATTCTATTGTCCATGTTGCCCCCTTAATGATATATGTGTTTTCTAGCAAACTATTATGTGCCTTACAAAAGGTTTTATACTGTTTACTTAAATGTTCATATGTTTTTGAGTCTAAGATAATTTGATTTTTACTAGCTTCGTTACAAAATTTAGAAGCATAATTAGTAATATCGCTTGGATATGCTACTTCGCTACCATTATCAGTTGTTAGTCTAGTTACATACACATGTCCGGTACGAATACCTATACCACAACTGATTTCCCAATCAGAGTTTAGTAATGGGTTCATCGACTCAGCAATGTAAGTATTTGTTGTTATTGCAGCAGCTACAGCTCTTTGTCCTGAATTACCTGTAGAATCATTTGTGAATGCACATAATATTCCATCACCTACAATCTGCAAAATAATACCATTGCGCTCATTTATGGCTTTTTTGCACAACATAGTATACATTTTATAGATTTTCACCATATTCTTTCTTCCTATAGCATCAGTTAGCACAGTTGAACTTCTAATATCAATAAACATGAGAGTCGTTTCGATGTTATATACGTTTTTTCCACTAGGAACTTGATTTTTATCCAAAAACCCATCTTGATTAACAACACTTATACTTTGATCATAAATTTGTTTCAACTCATTCTTTAATGATTCCAATTCACTTCTATCCATATTTATTCTCCTCACTATATTAAATTAACGACTACTAGTTCTTCTTCTAATTCGTCTAGTTAAAGGCTTTTCTTTTTTATAATTGTTTAAAGAATACAAGAATAACAGTATAAAGGCAGACGTTATAATCCACTTCACTATTTCTAGAGTTTCTAAATACATGCTTCTTTCTAAATCACTCATAAAACTAAAATCAATATCAGTTATATAAATAATTCCAAAAAAACAAGATGCAATAAATATAAACAATAATTGGTGCAATCTAATTACTTTATGCTTGTCTCTGTCTTTAATAATCATATTTCTAAGTCTAATGACTAAGGCGAAAATATTAGTAATAATTAAAGCATAAAACAACATAGGTAACATGATAGAAACGAAATTATTAAGTACAATATCCCATTGAAATGGTATTGTAATAAGACTATTAACCACTATTGGATAACCAAACGCTGCAAGATAAAGAAGTAGAGATAACATCGAGAATTGGATTGCATCCATAATTAATACTTTCTGTGTTTGTGTCTTTGTAACCCTTAATTTTTTATGCATCCATAATCCAATTAAAAAATACAACGTAATAATACCTAATAAAAACACAACTGCAAATACCGAACTTTTATATATTGCCAAAAGTATCGTTCCCCATATACTAACTGTAGCAAAACCGATAGTAAAACCAATTATACCTAATCCTATAGTTATCAGAATCAATGCTCCTAAGACTTTCAACCCGGTCAAGAATGCCTTTAAAATCCAAGAGAAAATTCTTGATGGTAATCCTTTATGTTTCTCGTCTACTTGTTCTTTTCCATCTTCACAATCTAGAACATCTTGTTCTTGCTGGACTGGTGGAGTATTATTCTTGAATTTTCCTACTAAATCCTTGAAATTCACAACCTGATATACTTTTAGATAAAATCTAATCTTTCCATATGCTAACAATAAAAAATCTATTGATATTAAAGATATTAACCCTATATTCAACATAATTGTATCCTTTCACCATTATCTATAGTTGAGAAAACTTCTCTAAGTGCATATATACATCTTCTTCAACAATTTTAGGAATAATCGTTTTTGCATTATAGAACTCGTTCATATAATAATGTGCAAATGCAATTGCATCTATCTCAATTTCTTGTTTCAGGTAATCTTCATCGTTTTCAAGAATACCAGAAGGTTGCTCATAATTTGCGATGTCTTGTTTCCACTGATTGATCGTCTGTTGATCTATCTTTTCATTTCCTTTATATTTACCTGTTACAACTAAATATTGGAATGCATGTCTAGCTTCATGAAAACATGTTACTTGGATTTCTAAATGATTTGCTGATTCAATCCACGCTTCATTAAATGCAATAATCTATTTATCTTTTAGAAAAACAGAATTAATCCCTCTTTTTGTTAAACTTAAGTCATTAAAAAACTGCACATCAGGAGTCTTTATGTTAAGTATCCGTGCAGCAATAGCAACACCATTAATCGCAACTTCAAAATTATCCATGATAACCCCCGTATAATCGTATAATTATAAATAAAGTATATCATATTTCATTTATTAAGAAAACAGAAAAAAAGCCATAGCAGATTCAACCGCTATGGCTTTTGCAACGTATCTTGTATTCTATTCTTGTTTTGTATTAATAAAGGTAAGTTTTTCAGCGTAAATTCTTAAGAAATTATTATCAATTCTAAGTGAAGCTTTAACTCCGATTGTTGAACCTTCACTGATGTATTCTATAATATTTTCTATTAACTCATCACTTAAGCTGACTGGAATCAAATCCGATTCTGTTTCATCAGTTCTTTTAATCTTAATTGAAACAATTCCTGCATTCCTATCTAGTTTATTCACTCTTCCTACTAATATTACTTGGTTTAGCATTCTAGTATCCTCCTTGTTTTTGTTATGACACATGTTACCTAAATAGCCTCACCATTATAAGTTCTTATTGAAAACAAATAAAAAACGGCTTAATGACACTGTTCGCTAAAAACGGACAAATCTAAAAAGAGACTTGAAGAGCTAATTGCCGAAATTCATATGGCGTTAGTTCTTTTATTTTTTTACTTAATCTTTCTTCATTGTAATACTTTACATAATCATCTACAAGCTCAAACATCTTATTTCTTGATATTTGGCGATGAAGATACATACATTCTGTCTTAAACGCACTAAACCACGACTCAATCGGGCAATTATCTACGCAGCTGCCTTTTGCTGACACACTGTGTTTGATTCCAAATCTCCTTAACCATCGATGATATGTTCTTCCAGTAAACTGAAGCCCCTAATCAGAATGTAAAATAAGTTCTTTGCGTTGATTTCTTAGAACACTTCTTGTTGCTTGTTTGAGTGTTTCTAAAACGAGTTCTAAATCATTGTGTAGAGATACTTTATGACTAACGATGTATTTATCATGTAAATCCTTGATTGCACATAAATAGATTGTTCCTTGTGTGGTTGGAAGAAAGGATACATCAATACTCCATTTTTGATTTGATCGTTCCGTGGTAAAATCTCTTTGTAGAAGATTAGGAATGCGGTAGTGTTCAACTTTGCTATATTTCTTTTTCTTCTTTCTGATAATGGACTGAATTCCATTCAGTTTCATGTATCGATACACGGTTGCTTTTGTGGTGAAAGTACCGTGTATTTTCTTTAGATGCATTTGAATATTCTCTATTCCCCATCGATGATCCATTTCATATAACTGAACAATTTTATCATTAATCTCTTGGTTAAATGCCTTGTGTTGTGGCCTACCTAAGGCTATCCAGTCATAATATCCGCTTTTAGAACATTTTAATCTCTGACAAAGATACCAGACTGAATACTTAGATCTAAGCTCATCTATGACTTGATACTTTTCTTTTGTCTTCTCAGGTAGGCGACCGTTTTTTTTATATCTTCATCCACCTTAATATACTGAATGAGTTCTTCCTTTGTCATTGATGCCAAATCAATTTTTTTGGGTCGACCTTTATTTGGAATCTCACTCTTTTTACCTTTGCCGCGATTATCAATAGTTGTGCCATGTTCTCGGTATTGCTTTACCCATTTTTGTAGTAAACTATGATGAATATCAAACTGATTCACAATATTTGTTTGTGCTAGTTCCTTGTTTAAATATAAAATTACGATTTCATTTTTCTGCTCAATGGTGTATTTCGGATGTGTTCTATATTTCCGTTCGTTCATTTTAAAAACTCCTTTCTTTTTAATTCTAACAAAAAAGACTAAAATCTTTTTACAATTCTAGTCTCTTTTTTATTGTGTCCGTTTTAATCAAACACTTTCTTTAGGCCGTTTCATTACTATATAAAGTTGATATGATTTCATTGCGTAGAGTTGTACGAAGTGCTATGGAAAAATGCCTTGACTTTCCCGAAGTAACATATTTTTAAGCCCATTTATGTTTACACACACGAGACTTTTTCTTACTAAAATGTTCCAAAGAAACATATTACTGTTTTTTTTCCTTTTTGCATACAACTAGAATTAAAAATCAAATTGTTATTGCTTCGAATCATAACATATAACCATTTGCTTGAATATATTTAATATCACCTTTAGTAAAATCATCTTTTTTTGATCTCATGGTAGTAATTTTAGTAATATATCTGTTATTATTTCAGGTTTTAATGGCTTGTAGTAATAATACCCTTGTACCAGTCTACAACTTGTAGTTTTTAGCAAATCGATTTGTTCTTCTCTTTCAATCCCCTCAGCTAAGGAAATATACCCAAACTTCTGAGTCAATTCAAGAATAGTATAATAAATATCCATTTTATCCTTTACTAGAAATTGGTCTGAAAATGATTTGTCAAATTTAACCATATCAACCTTAAAATCAGTTAAATAATTTATTCCTGCTTGTCCTGATCCAAAATCGTCAATGGCAGTTTTAATTCCATTAGCTTTCATTTCAGAAAGTGTTTTTAATGTTAATTCTCTGTTATCTATAATTGTTGATTCAGTAAGCTCAATCCCAAACATTTCAACTGGAATATTGTAGTTTTTTAAGATATCTATAATATATTTAGTTAACAATTGGTCTTCTAACTGGTTTGCTGAATAATTTACATAAACCGGCACAATTTTAATTCCTTCTTTAATCCATAGTGATTGTTGTTCAATCGCTTTTTTTATCACAATTCGTCCAATTTTGTTGATTAATCTATTTTGTTCTGCAATTGGAATAAACTCAGAAGGTGAGATATTCGTATCTGTAATTCTTAATAGAGCTTCCAAACTAATGATTTCACCTGAATCAATATTTACTTGAGGCTGATATACTATAAAAAATCCATCATTCTTAACTGCATTGTTTAATAAATTTATAACTTCATTTTTGCGTTGTATGTTTTCTTCAATTCTTGAATCATAAAAAATATGAGACATTTTATCTATTTTTTTTGCTTCATACATGGCAATGTCAGCTTTTCCTAATAATTCACCAAACGTAATTCCATGCTCAGGAAAAAGACTAATACCAATGCTAAACTCGATAAAAATACTTGATTGTTCTATTTTGATTGGTTTTTCAAACAAAGATTTAATACTCTCAACAAAATCGGTTACTTCGATTTTTTCTATATAGCTACTTATTATTAAAAATTCATCACCTTGATGTCTAGATATGAAAACATGCTCATTTTTTAATTTATTAAGTTTATTAGCAATATTTTGCAGTAATAAATCACCGAATATATGTCCTTTTGTATCATTCACTAATTTGAAATCATCAATATCCATATAGATAATCGCAACTCGTTTCTCTTCAATACAAATCTCATTCATAAACCTTACGCTGGCATATCGATTTGGCAACTGAGTAAGTTGATCAATAAATGCTAAATTAGTCATTCGAGTTATAATATTGAGATTTTCCTTGTTTTTCTCGAATACTTTATTAACAAGATTCGTAAATAGAATACTTAACCCAGACAAATCTTCATATTTTCTATGGGCAGTTCTATACGTTATATGATCCAAATCAATGTTATTTACAGAAGTGCTGAATTTTCTCAAAGGATTAATAACCTTAACATATTGTATTATTATATAAGTTATCAAGATAAAAATTATTATTGAAACAAAAATAGTGATTAAAAAGACTTTCATTAAGTTAAAATCATTGTAACTATATCCAATACCTAATATTCCAATAATATTACCATTATAATAGATTGGGGTTGTAAATTCTAAAACATCTTCTCCTATTTTTTCATAATACGAATCAGAAACATTTTTTTCACCTAGTATAACTTGTTCATATGCCAAATCTCCCGAGTAATCATTCCCAATTTCCTCTATATCAGTATCAGCTATACTTACATAATTAGTGTCTACAACAAATGCATATAATAATTCAGGATTATTATCTATAAATTGTTCTAATACGTATTGATAATCATATTTTTGAGTCAACTCATAAATTACATCAGCTTTGCATCCTACTTGAATAAAAAAACCATCCTCAGCTCTAATATAAACAAATTTATAATACACAAGGGTTTCATCTTCATCTAATTCAGTTCCTAATCGAATTCCTTCAACATGCATATCAAGCCCGCTATGCATAAAGTTATAGATGGGGTCCCCTTCTTGGGGTGTCCATCCAACGAATTCATCATTTGCATCATTAAGTAGCAATCCCTCAGCATTGTACCAATATATATCTGTTAAAATGAATGTTTCAGTCATTTCATATAAATAGTCATTTGTGATTAAATCTCTATGCTTAATGATATTATTTCCTACTGAAACCAATAATGAGTCGATTGAATCAACATAATCATCTTTATGTGCTAGATTGTTGGATAAACTTGCAGAAAGTGTTTCAGTTAATAATTCTCCTGATGAAACCATTTCAGTTTTAAATCTTTCTACAGTAAAAATATATGTTAAAAAACCTCCTATAACAGTTATTAAAAAGAATAATATCAATGGTAACATAAACATTCTTTTTATATTAATTGGTTGAATTGATTTCATAATTACCTTCCTATTGCAAAAAAGTGGTGAGTCTTAGGTGATTTAAGTTTATTGATGGATATTAAAATACAACCTAAAACTCAACCTTATTATTCATTATAGCATTTCTATAGATTGTATGCAAAGTACATTTTAAGCCCTAATTACGCAATTTGCATAATTGATTTAGCCACATCTACCGTCCATAACATGTTGTCTTATTGATTCAACATCTAAAGTTTATATTGCAAAAATCGCCTTTTTAGGTAATGAATTTTTAAATTGAGAATCATCTTCATCAGTACAACTTTCATTAATTGCTTTCTTGAAGAATTCTTTATAATATGGATTCAACAATTGACGTAGTTTTTTTATATTGCTTATTAAAGAATCGTCTTCACAATCATCAATCCAACATGTTCCAAAATCATCATACACAAACAACAGTCGATGATGACTAACTGTATTTCGCAAAACTTTTATTATATACATTGCAAACATTACAAACAGAATATTTGATAAGAAAAACAAAACATATCACTGAAAGTATAATATGTATATATTAAAGAAATTAACCACTAAAGGTGGAGGTTTTTATAGTTCGATACTCTTAATATGTTCGCTTATTTTCAATAGTAAAAAAATAGTTAAAAAAGCAGTGCATTTCTAATCGCTTTAAAACTTCTTTTCTTGTTTTTATCTTCTTTTTATGACAGAAAGAATCTCTTCTTCTCCCCCAATAATATATCCATTGTCAGATGAAACAATTTCACTTCCAATTAAAGAATTATTAAACCAGTCAGCTAATATTTCATCTTGTAAATACATTATTTTAGCAGATTTTGCCTGCAAAACAAACTCTTCATCATTTGTATATATTATACCGATTTCTGGTGTCAAAGGTAAAAATAGAGTTGATTTATTTTTTACACTTAATACTCCAATTATCCATTTAGAAGGCAAGATAAATTTGTGCTTTGTAATGTTTTTTACTGGCATTAAGGTTAATCCTACAGTCAGATTGAATCCCGACCCCTTAGACTTTAAAATTTGGATTAATTGATTAAGCGACAAGTCATTTCTAAAACCATGCTCTTCATAGAAAAGTCCGTTTATATTTTTAATAAGTGCTTCGTTTCGCAATAGCATTATAGTAAAAACAAATCTAATTTTATTACAGCTTTGACTGTTTGGAGTTGACGCTTACCACGGTCTTTATTTTAATCAGCAATAGTTAGTTAGCGTTTAACGTTTCTTACATGATTATGAGAATAAAGACTTGCTGGACCTACCACACGTACAAATACTTTTAGGAGGTGTACTTATGATCTATATCGGATTCGATATTTCAAAGTACAAGCACGATTGTTTCATCGCCACCGAAACAATCAATCAAGCGTTCTCATTTGAGAACAATCAGTCTGGGTTTAGTGAACTTTTAAGTCATTTTAAACCCTTCAGTAAACAAGAAATGATAATAGGCCTTGAGGCTACAGGTCACTATGGTGAAAACCTTAAGTCATTTCTTACCCTCCATGGCTATTCGTTCATGGAGATCAATCCTTTTCTAGTGAAGAAGTTTTCAGAAGCCCAATCACTGAGAAAAACAAAGACGGATAAGAAGGATGCACAAATGATTTCAACTTATATGCGATCTGTAGACTACAAAGCCTATCATCATCAATCTTATCATATAAGTGCATTAAAATCACTGACCAGGTTACGTTTTAAATTGGTATCTATTCGCACGAAGCACTACAACATGATGACCAAGGTCTTAGATGTCATCTTTCCTGAATATAAACCTTTTATGCATGAACAGGGCTATTCAGAGACATCTTTATACATTTTAAAGCATCTCTCTTCACCTGATAGAATCGCTAAAATGAAAGATACACATTTTGAAACTTTAAGAAAGTTATCAAGGGGAAAATTCAGTTATCCCAAGTTTGTTAAACTTAAAGATTTAGCATCATCAACGATTGGTGTCACGCAAGATTATCAACTCTTTAAACTGAAGACCTCAATTTCCTATGTTGAAATGACGAATAAAGATATTAAAGAGACTGAAGATAAAATCCAATCTTTGATGAATCAATATCCAACACGCACCAGACCATTAAAGGCATCGGTGTTGTCTCCGCAGCAGTCATCATTTCAGAGTATGGTGATATCAAACTCTTTTCAAATCCTGCTGAAATGTTATCCTATGCGGGTCTTGATTCGTCGATTAAGCAATCAGGAACAATGTCTTCAACCGGAAAACTGGTTAAACGAGGTAGTAAATATTTACGTTCTACCCTAGTGAATATCTCTATGATGGTAATGATACATAATCCTATATTCTATGATTATTACACCAAGAAGAAACAAGAAGGTAAACATCATCGTGTCGCACTCATTCACTTAGCTAAAAAGCTCATTAGAATTATTCATCATATTGAAACTAACGATGAAGATTTTGATTCAAAGAAACTAAAATAACTGATTACCTAAACTGTGGCGGTTAAGTAAAAAGTCATCTGTAATAACAGCAAACCTCTACTTTTATCTGCTTTAGGAGGTTTTTACTGTTTTATCTATTAAAGTACTTGACTTTTAATAGTTAGTCATCTCCCGATAGAAAGGCTTCACCCTTATCACGAGCTAGTTTGTTTTTTTCTTCCACAAGAATTAATAAAATTGAGGAAATCTTGAAACAAAAAGAAACTGAAATAACAGAACTTGATTCCGATATACTTAGGTCGATTATATTCAAAATGATATCAGTTAACCCTAACGAAATGGTATATTGCATATCGGGAAGTAAAAATTATACCGAACAAGAATTTTCTGAAAAGCGTAAAGAATTTATTAAAAAAGAACCAATCGCAACTGGAATATATACAAATGAAAAGTATAATAAAGAGATGCACTACCGAGTGGTTGTAATCTAATTTTTAAAAAAAAATTATGTTACCACACACGAGGTTTTAGGGGTTTTTTAATAACTTTTATGTTTCCACAGACAAGTAACTTTATAATTTTTACTATATATAACAAAAAAAAGGTGATTTCCCCAAAATTTAATGGGGTTTTCACCTCTTTGTAATTCCTTATAATAGCTATATACCTAGGTTTTATAGAGAAAGCAATGTTACCGACTCAACGTGTATTGTGTGTTGTGTGTTGGCAAGTGCTATGAAAAATGCGTTGATTGTACCGAAGTAACATATTTTTAGGTCTATTTATGTTCTCCCAAACAAGACTTTTTCTTGCTAAATTGTCACGAAGAAACATATTTCCTATGTTTTTTATGTTCTAACAGACTATTTGTGTCGAATTGTACGAAGTGCTATAGGAAAGTACCTCGACTTTCCCGAAGTAACATATTACTGTTTTTTTCTCAATTATCAGTAAATCAATTAATTCGGAATCCATTTTCCATAAAGCGTCATATATTGTGCTGGCATGGTTGAGAAGACATAGAGTTGTGAAAACGAATAATCTGTATACCATCCGCTGAATGTATAACCCGAGCGGGTTGGGACGAGTTCTGTGATGGTAGCCCCAAAATCATATGTGTCAGATTGAAACGAAATTAGAGAAATGAATGTGATTTCAGTCGGGGTGAATTTGTTGGTAGTTTTTCCATCGCCAAGTTGTCCACGATTGTTTCTTCCCCACGCAAACACGCGGCCGGTGGAGATGATTGCTAGAGAATGATTCACTCCCGCTACGATCTGCGTGACGGTTTCGCCGGTGGCCAAATCGAAACGTGAGGTGATGTTCGTTGGCGTGGATTTGTCGGTGGTTGTTCCATCGCCAAGTTCTCCAGACAAAAGCTAATCGCTTCTGATAAAGCGTTTTTCTGATGTTGTGATATCCGTCAGCACGTGCTTTTTTGGAGTCAATCGTGTAAAATGAAATCAATCCGAGTCTCAATCACGGTTCGAAAGGAATGCACACATGTCAAATCAAACGGTTAAAGCCCTTAAAGAATCAGTCAAATCCTCTGCCTTCAGTGGCATAGTTCATATCAGCAAAGACCAAACGACCATTTTTCATGAAGTTTCAGGGATAGCTGATTTGGTTCTAAACAGACCGAACACCGATGGAATGGCATTTGGTATCGCTTCTGGAACCAAATTCCTGACAGCCCTCGCAATCGGAAAACTGATCGACAAAGGATTGTTATCTCTTGACACAAAGATCAATCGGATTGTTTCTGCAATCCGCGGACTCTATGATTCTTCCATCACGATCAGACATCTGCTTTCTCATACATCAGGAATGCCTGACTACTTTGACAAGGATGCCCATCCTGATTTCGACAATGTCATCCTTCCCGTTTCAAACGACAAACTCCTATCCCCCTCCGGACTTCATCCCGATGTTTCCAAAAGAGCCCATGAGACATCCTGTCGGAGAGCGCTTCATCTATAACAACCAAGGATTTGTCGTTCTCGCCCTAGCGATTGAGTCAATCACCGGAAAGCCTTACACGGATGTCATCAATTACGACCTTTTAAAGCCATTGGGTATCACCAAAAGCGGCATCTTCAACATCAGAAAGCGTCCTGAACATACCGCCAACGGATATATTAAAACAACTGATGGTGTCATGGAAAACATCGGCCGGGTGCCCGATATGTCAGGTGGAGACGGTGGGACATACATCACCCTTCATGACATGAAACGCCTTTATGAAGTCTTTTTTAAGGGGGAGATCATCTCCTTGAATCTGGTCATGGAATTCACATCCGTTCAAGCAACGATTGAAGAGGAAAAAGAATCCACTTACGGCCTAGGCCTTTGGCTCGAACAAAAAAACGACGGACCCTGGATACCCACCCTCTACGGAGGAGATGCTGGCATCAGTTTCACATCGTCTTATCATCCTCAAAACAAAACGTTCGGATTCGCCGTCTCAAACACGTCAAACGGCGTTTGGGATATCATCGGTGCATACAAAGAAACGTTCTTTGATATGGCGTCAGGTGATTGACCTGATTGCCTGAACGTTTTTGGTCCTGGTGCGTTTTGCGACCGACTCGATCTTCTTCAATGTCTTCTGGTCAATGGGAATGACCGTCTCTTTGGCCAGATAAGGTACACTTTTCATCCGGATTACCTGAAGTCTCAAGACCTTCTCTTCGTCCAGATCGGTCATCATCAGGTTATCGGCACTGTCTTCCCAGACCTTCACATCATTTTCAAAGACATTGTTCGAGACCGTAAAGATGACCATCTTTAACCCCAGATCTGTGAGGGTCTTTTTGACGGCATTTTTCATGTGTTCACGGTAACGTTCATTAAACAACAACAGATTGAGCGCGGAACCGAAGACCAAGGTACCAATCTCTGATGAAGGCAGTGATGCCACCACATCGCTGATGGTCATATCCCAGACGCCTTCTTTAATCAGGTTCGCATTCCAAATGTCACCTTCTCTGGTCACATCCTTCCCAATGAATGGATCAAAGCGAATGAATGCGACCCGTCCGGGATAAGCTTTCAAACTCGTCTTGTAGATCTCATGAATGCTTTTTTCAACCATATCCAAAGACGGATACTGAAGTGGTATCCCAACCACAGACCCCCCCGCCTTGAGCCAGGTGTCAACGAACCCAAGTTCAACAAGCGGTTTCCCAGATCCCCCGGGTCCGCTGATGAGAATGGATTGGTTGGTCTCAAAACCTTCCGGTAAAACGTCATTGATCCACTTGATATCAGAATGAATACGCATATTGATTCCTCATTTCATAAAAAATAAGACAAAGGCCAAAAGCACACCGAGAGCAAACGCGGCATATGAATGCCGGTGCTCATCGGTCTTGACAGCCGGCAAAAGATGCGAAGCCGAGAGATAAATCAAAACACCCGCGACGGCTCCCATCGCAAGCCCCAAAGATGAGGCGGAAAGTGTTGAAACAATCGGAAAGGCCATGAGCGCTCCGACTGGAGTTGTGAGGGCGGCAACCAGAAACGCATAAAAAAACGCTTTGTTTCTCTTGACACCGCTTTTGATCAGAACAGAATAGGTGATCACACCTTCAGCAAACTCATGGGCGACCAGTCCGATACCGGAAACGATACCGATGACCGGACTCACCGAAAAGCTCACCGAGTAGATGACGCCGTCCACAAACGAATGGATCGCAATCCCCAAGAGTGCCGTCACGCCAAAGGCAAGTTCCTCTTGACGGGTCATGTGCTTGATCAACCGATTAACCGAAAACATCAACATGAACCCGACAAGCGCGGCAATTCCGGCATAAGTGCTTTTCGAAACCGCATTTGGAAACGCCATGATGAGTGATGAGGTGATGAGCACGCCGGCTGCGAAACACATGAAGTAGTCCTTATTCCTAAGGGTCCACGCTTCATGTTGTCTCATCACGACAATCCCAATCGTATTGACAACCATCGCTGACATTGAAAACAACAAAACCCATAGAAATGTTGTCATGCTGATGTCACTCTTTCATTGGTATTGCCTTATTGATCTTTCCTAACAACACATCAGCAGCATCCGCGATCATCGGACAAATGGCATCTTCGATCACCCCGTTGTCATAAGCAGATGCAAGAGTCGGATCAATCGGCAGTTTGGCAAGGACATCAACACCATGTTTAAGGGCGATATCCTCAATCTTTGATTCACCAAAGATGTTGTAACTCTTCTGACACTCCGGACACGTGAAATAAGACATGTTCTCGACGATTCCAAGCACTGGAATTTGCATTTTTGCAGCCATGTTGATGGCTTTCGTGACAATCATCGACACAAGATCCTGAGGCGATGTCACGACCACGACACCAGAAAGCGGAATAGACTGAAAGGCGGTAATCGCAACATCACCTGTTCCCGGAGGAAAGTCAACAAGCAAGACATCGATGTCTCCCCAATTGACATCAGTGTAGAACTTCTTAACCATGTTGGAAATCAAAGGCCCTCTCCACAAAACCGGATCGGTTTCATGCTCGAGCATCAGATTGATGGAGACAATCCTGATGCCGGCGTTACTTTCTCCGGGAATCCATGCCCCGTCTGATGCTCCCATGCGTTCATGGACGTTGAAGCCTTTGGGTATCGACGGCCCGGTAATGTCGGCATCGATGATGCCGACATGATAGCCTTTTTGACGAATCTCCGATGCCAACAACGCCGTCACAATCGACTTGCCGACACCACCCTTGCCGCTGATGACACCGATGATGCTTTTGATGTGACTGTTTTGATTCGGAGTTTCAAGCATCGCCATCCGTTTTTGTTTCTTTTCTTCCTCCGTAAGCGGAGATTGTTTTGAATTCATATCTCTTTCTCCTGTCTTGTTATGATTTCCGGGGTCACGCGTGTTGAAATAACAGCACCATGCACCGTGTGAACATCTTTTGATTGATCTGCCCGATCACACCGAATTAGGCGTTAGCGTCGTTTCCTCTGTTTTTTTCATTCTTAAGACAATGTCTGACCCCGGCACCGTGATTGCACAATGCATAATGGCCACCCTTGACGACAATCGTCTTTTGGTTGATGAACGCATCGGCAATCTTGAACCGTGCACTCTCATAAATCGCCTGAACCGTTGTCCGGGCGACTTCCATCATGTCCGCACACGCCAACTGCGACAATCCCGCATAATCGATCAACCGAATCGTTTCGTACTCCTCGACGGTTAACCGGATCACACGTTCGGGTTTCCCGCCTTCCGGAACAAATGTCCTTTCGATGTCACTACACACCGTTCTGGGTTTGATTGGTCTACCCATAAGCCACCTCCTGAGGTCACTGTTATCATATATTTTTTTATGACATATGTCAATAACTTTGCTCTACCTTCATAAATGCTGCTTGTTGTATGAGATTATCTGCGAGGCCAGTTTTTGTTTCATCAACCGATGAAAAAAGTGACCTGAGTCGTTCCTGTTCATCATTAACACTTTTGATTTTTGACAACTTTGTTTTCCTCACTCTATTAAACTCCTAGGGCTAATCAACGCAGGACCTACAACTTTAATTTCAAAAGTTAAGAGTGCCGTTCTGTTTAGTTCCATTTCAGGAGTTAGTCTTTTTTTATTCACTATAACCATATTGTCACCCATTTTAACGGGATGTATCTTAATATACCCTTTTAGATATTTTTGAAGTTCTCGAAGTGTAAATCTTTTGATAATTGGTTTTACAAATATAACCTTATTATCGTCTGTTATTAAAACTGCTCGATATCGATTCATCCGTTTATAATATTCTCTCATTTGATTAACAACATCGTAAAAACAAGTCTGACAGGCACACTAACTTTTATAAGATATGGATCGTACATATCTCCTGCTATTTCTTTATCGCAAATGCCACATCTCAATTTGAATTACCTCCTTGATTAACTACCATATAACACATAATAAAATACTGTGTTCAAGATAAATGTTGATATGGTCTAAATATATCAATTGGAAATGGTTTCTTATGAATATCACTTGTTTGAATGGATATCTTATTAGATATCGCATATTTCAACGATTCATAAGCATGATCTCCCAATTCTAATTGATAGTTAAGATACTTCATAAACCTGAACCACATCAAATAACTTTCTAAGTGTTTCGTTGAAACACCCCTAAATCTTTTAAACCAAGTTTTAAGTCCGCTATGATAGCTATTCATAATGCCTAAATTGTAATCCCCTTTTGTGTGTTTTCTAGGTGGCACTTGAGTAATAGAACAATTGAGTTGACTAGCAACATCAACATACGCCGATTTACTATCAGTTATCCAATGACTTCCTTGTTTGACGTGATCAATAAGAACGCTTTGGATATTATCTTTTAGAGGATTACCTTGACCAATAATCTTAGTTAAGACTTGATCATGTTCGTCAATAGCAACCAATACACAAACTTGTTCATTAGATACACCTCGGTAAAGACTAGGCGCACCTTTTTTCTTAGCTTTCCTAGGCATATCTTTACCAGCCCAAGGACCTTTCATATTTAAGAGAAAGTATGTCTCATCAATTTGAATCTCTCCCGATAACTCTATGACCTCTTGATAATCTTTAATCGCTTCAAGGACCTTATGACGCCAAGCAAACGCTGAAGTCTTGGATATACCGACTTCTTGAGCAGTTTGTTTCAAAGTGAGTCCATAAAGCATACATTTAATTAATATTGACCACTGTTCATAAGACTTCTTTGTATATTTAACAATAGAATGTGTCGTATCTGATTCTGTTTTACCAGTTTTAACATTTAAGTATCTCTGACGACCTTTTGAGGTTTTACCATATTTAACTAAGTCATCTTGATTTTTTCGTTCTCTAAAAATAATTTTATGAAGTGCATCTGCAGCTTCATTAATCATTTGATGATCTGAATTCATTTTGGCTAACAATTGATTATAATCATCTGCACATAACGTCTTAATGATTTCATATAAGTTATTTTCTTTAAAAGTGTTCATATTTGGTAGACTCCTTAAAAAATAGATGTCCTTAAGCAACCAGCTTGAAGGTACGTTTCTTATCGCCAAACAAGAAATAGTAAACAAGCTGGTTGATTAAAGACATCTCTAGAATCATCTATTCGTACTATCTCCTGTTTGGCAATATGATTCTACCAAACTATTTAATTTTTCACAATAAGTTTTTTACAAATCAACATTTATCTTGAACACAGTTTTATAAAATCAAATTAATGAATAAAACAAAAAAGGAATTCACTTTCTTGAATATTCAAGACAAAAGAATTCCTTTTGAACTAGCAATTGATTGAGTTAGATGTAACATTTTTATTGCAACAAAATTATCCTTAAAAAGAATATTTACTTTACTAATTTTTTAAACGCAAAAACAACCTTTTTATTTTTAGTTACTAAAATTTTAATGAAATCAGCATCTGGTGTATTAATCTCGATACAAGGATGTACTAAGTTTCTTCTGATACTAATGCTATATTTCTCATTTATATTACCTAATTCACTTACATTAAATCCTTTTTTAGAATTCTGTAATTGGTAAATTATATCATCCTTGATAGAAATAGCTATCATTCTTTTATTACCATAAAATAAATTAGCAGCTATTGCATTATTTTGTCCGTTCACACGATCATCATATCCTGCAAACCAAACACCTTTTTCATCTAATAGATTGTTCTTTTGAAGATACTTTTCTAAATCTTTAAAATCTTCTTTCTTTACCTCAAGTAAACTAACTGATTTCATACTAATTCTCCTCTTTTTTTATTGTTTATCTTATTTACTATTAATTATACCATTAGATACAATTATTTATGATTCAGCTCAATGTATCTTAAATGAAATATAAAACAATCGAAAATAATCCCACAATCAAACAATACCCAGCGAAATATACTAGATTTTTCACCTTAACATATTGATATAAGAGTTTTACTGATATCAAGCTAAACACAAAACTCATGATAAACGCTAAACTATAGCCTATAATATTGATACTTTCACTGACAGTTAAAGCCTCATAAAGACCTAAAATTGATACGGGAACCGAAACTACAATGTAACTCAAAAACGAAAATCTTAAAACTTTTTTGAGTTCAATCTTTTGCATTAAACCACCAGTAATTGTAATACCGCTTCTAGAGATTCCTGGGAAGACTGCAAACATTTGGAATGCTCCGATAACTAATGCATTTTTCCAGGTTATCTGATTTTTCCATTGAATATCTTTAACTCTATATACAAAATACAATAATGCCCCAGTCAGTAGTAAAGCAAAACCTACAGAAAGAAGATCATTAGGTAAGTAATCTTTAAAGAAGAAGGCAAAAATACCGATTGGAACAACTGCAATTAACAACTTAAGAACATAATGAAAGTCTTCCTTACTCGTTTCTTCTTTTTTAATTAAGTAATGCCAAGTCCCTTTAATCAATTGACCAACATCTTTTCTGAAGAAATATAGTAATGCAAGGAAAGATCCAGTATTCGTAATCATTAAGAAAATTGTTAAATTAGATAAGTCTATACTAAAAATTGTAGCAAACAATGTTAGATGTCCACTACTAGAAACGGGGAAAACTTCAGTTATTCCTTGGATAATCCCAAGAATAATATATTTTAAGATTTCTATAAATTCTATCATAAGATCACCGACTTTATTATAGCATAGATAAACTATATGAAATATGCTAAAATAGAAACAATCTTATAATATATATCAAGCAACAAATTTAATTATATATCAAAATAGGTTATAATATATTTAGGCTATCCATAAGGAGCATACATGAACCATTTAATAAAAATAATTAAAGGAAGTCTAGTAGGAATGGGAAGTATTCTTCCCGGAGTCAGTGGTTCGATGATTGCTGCTGTTTTAAACATATATCAAGATTTAATTGAGGCTTTGAATAATTTCACGAAACATCCGCTTCAATCCATTGCTCAAGTTTGGCAATATATCGTAGGTGTTTTTGTAGGATTAGGGTTAGGGTTTCTCTTTATTAGTGCATTTTTGGATGTTGCACCTATTCCATTAACATTACTGTTTATAGGATTTATCTTAGGAGCGATTCCGGGATTAAAAAAAGAAATAAAAACAGATAAATATCATTGGCATCATTTTTTTGTTATGATTATGGCAATGCTTGTTATGATTGGATTCCTTTTTATTCAAGAACAAACAGCAGTCGTTGGTAGTTGGACACAGTATTTTATCGTCTTTTTTATAGGGGCAATAACTGCGATTTCAATCATTATTCCAGGACTTAGTGGTGCAACGATGTTGATGGCATTGGGTTATTTTCAAACTCTAATTACATTAGGTGATGATATTATTAAGTCTCTTATATCACTTAATTTTAGTGCAATTTCAAGTCAATTACCTATGTTAGGACTTCTTGCATTAGGTGTGATTATTGGATTATTATTTATGGGTAAGGTCATGTATCAATTACTGAAGCATTATAAAGTGCATTTCTATTTTGCTGTTTTAGGGATTGTATTTATATCACCATTTAATATTTTGTTTACCCTTCAAGCAAATACAACAAACAATGTCTTTGCATCACAATGGTATATGTGGCTTATTGGAGCAATCTTATTCTTTGTAGGCGCTTTAGCGACCTATTTATTGTCTAAAAAGGATTTAGTAGAGGAGAAAAAAATATGATAAAAAAAGCTGTTATTCCTGCTGCAGGCTATGGCACAAGATTTTTACCTATCACCAAGGCATTACCAAAAGAACTACTACCAATTATTGATCATCCAACGATAGAATATATCGTCAATGAGGCAATTGCTAGTGGAATTACGGATATTTTACTAATCGTGAGTAGTAATAAGAATGCAATTATTGATTATTTTGACTATAATCTCGAACTAGAAACAATCCTTTTAAGTAAAAACAAACATGAAGAGTATGGCATTATTCGCAATATCGCTCAAGGTGCTAATATCCATTATATTAGACAAAGAGAACAATTAGGATTAGGCCATGCAGTCCTTCAAGCTGAAGCATTTGTAGGAAACGATCCATTTGCCGTATTACTTGGTGATGATATGTATGTTGGAAAAGATAAACCAGCAATTAGACAAATGATTGATGCATTTAATCAAGTTAAACAAAGTGTACTTGGAACAATCGAAGTTGATTACAAAGACACTTATAGATATGGCATTTGTATACCTAAAAATGAAAAAGAAGGACGTTTAAATGAACTTAAGGGTGTTGTTGAAAAACCAAAAATTGAGGATGCACCTTCTAGATCTGCAATAGGTGGAAGATATGTACTTACGCCAACAATTTTTAAGTACCTGAAGAATCAAACAAAGGGTGCAGGTAATGAAATTCAACTCACTGACGCAATTTTAAGACTTATGGATGAAGAAAAAGTATATTCATATGACATCAAAGGTAAACGTTATGATGTTGGTAATAAAATTGATTATATAGAAGCAATCCTAGATTTCGGTTTAGAAAAACCGGAACTTAAAAAAGGATTACAAAAATTAATTAATAAGAAGAGTAAGATATAAGATAGAAAAGCCATCTATTCCCCAATTCAGTTCTGTACTGGATTGGGGTTTTATATTTTAGTGATATAATAAATTAGATAAACATTTAGGGAATGGTTAATCTTCCGAAACATATTTAGAAATTATATGTTTTTCAAAATTGAAATATTCATTATAAAGACTATAAAAATAAAGTGAGATAGAAAGCCGGTGTGTTTATGATTCTTGGTGAATTGATTAGTTTAGGTACGGCTTTTTTTTGGACATTCACTGTTATTGGATTTGAAAGTGCGGGCAAAAGAGTTGGTAGCTTACCTGTTAATATTATTAGATTAGTCATTGGTATGGGTTTGTTAACATTAACAATATTTATTATGACTGGATCATTTATTCCTATTAATGCTGGAACGTATTCTTGGAACATGTTACTGATATCTGGAGTAATTGGATTAGTTATAGGGGATTTGTTTCTGTTTCAAGCCTTTGTTGATATAGGTGGAAGAATATCATTGTTGATATATTGCAGTGTACCTATTATGACTGCCATTCTTGGATATTTTATTTTTGATGAGCTATTAGATTTTCTTGCTATAACAGGAATAATTATTACTTTAAGCGCTATTAGTGTTGTTATATTATCTAAAAGGTCTGAAAAAAAAGTTTTTGAGCCACATATTATAAAAGGAATTATATTTGCATTTATAGGCGCTGTAGCTCAAAGCCTTGGATTAGTGTTTAGTAAATTAGGTATGGGTGAAAGCTTAGGAGCTTTTGAAGCAACTCAGATGAGAGTAATAGCAGCTTTACCTACTTTTATTATATATATTAGTATTAAGAAAGAATGGAGAAATGTATTTGGTGCTTTAAAAGATAAAGTAGCAATGAAGTATATTGTCTTAGGAAGTATATTTGGGCCATTTTTAGGAGTTACTAGTAGTTTACTTGCAATGCGATATACCAGTATAGGAGTCTCTACAACAATTGCACAGTTAAACATTATTTTAATCATCCCTTTTTCTATTTGGTTATTTAAGGAAAAGGTTAACACTATTGAAATTGCAGCAGCTGTGGTTGCATTTATAGGAGTGGCTTTGTTATTTTTGTAGAGGAAAATAAAGAATGACACTACTGTTAGTTTAGTGTATGTTATGAAGAGCCGTACATAAGTAATTATAAAATATTCTATGAAAAACATAAAAAGACGTGTAATTCAAGGTTACAATAAACGCTGAAAGCAAAAAAAAGACTACGATAAAATTAAGATATCATAGTCTTTTTGTATGGACAGAAGAAAAGCCTTTATCGATGATAAAGACCTATTTAATCTTTCTAAGAAATCTTCTTTTAATTGTTATTGCTTTTTCTGGACAAAACTCATGACAGCAGAAGCAACTAATGCAATTATCGAAATTAATGATAGCTTTTTTATCAACTATATCGATAGTTTTAGCAGGACATACTTCAGCACAAATCCCGCAACCAATACAATTTTTTTTGATTATTTTAGGATATCTTTTAAAGTACTTCCCAATACTAAATTTACTAGCACTCTCTATTTTATTGGTTTTGGCTTTAACGAAATTCATTTTCTTAAAGTCCTTAATATTCCCAACTATTTCAATATCACTAAAATCTTCTTTTATAATTCCTCTTTCAATAGACTTAACTATTGTAGGAACTTTCATTGGATCAACATTTATTATCTTAGTAGCAACAACATCTAAATGATACGGGCTATCGGATGTTAGAATAACATTCATGCTAACAGGATCTCCACTTCCTGGACCTTCACCTTCCATTGCGACGATACCGTCCATAAATGAAAGTGTTGGGTTTATGTAATTACAAATATCTAGAAGCATATCCCCAAAGTCAAGCATATCTGGGTATTGTAAGTGCAGATTAGCTTTTGATAAACCGGGGACAACACCAAACATATTTTTAACGGCACCTGTAAATGTCATAAGCGAATGTGTTTTCATTTTAGATACACTTATTATATGATCTGCATCTTTGACAAAACTACAAAGCTTCATTTTCTTGTATAATTTAGAATCATTAGTAAAAATATCATAACTACTATAATCTCTATTTAAAGTAATATCTTGGTTTTTTGCTATTTGTGCCATTCCAGTAGACTTATAGACTCTTTTTATATAAGTATCTATGAATGGTCCACCGGGACTATCGGCAATGATAACTTTGTTATCATTTTCCTTAAATATTTCAACAAGCGCTTCTACAAATGCAGGATGAGTAGTAACTGCTAGTTCAGGTTTCTTCGCAGTAAGTAAATTTACTTTTAAGAGGACTTTCTCTTTTGGTTTAACGTATTTTTCTAAACCACCAAGCTCGTTGAGTGAAGCAAGAATACCTTTTTTCATCTTGGACACATCATATTCTGTACACTTTTTTAGAATAACTTTCATATATACCTCCGCATCAAAATTATATCATTTTCACTAGATAAATTGAAATCAATTTTTAATAAAGCACACTAAAGATATTAGCAAACAAGAATTTGAAAAGATAAAAGTTTTTTGTTTGAACGATCGGTATATTAGGTGTATCTATGAATTTAACTCCTAACTTGTCAATTTTAGATCAAGAGAAATAAAGTAAAGCATTTTTGGATATGTAAATCTTGTTTCAATTAAAATAGATTTAAGAGTTGATTTTAATGAAGAAAATAAGCTGCAATTAGAAATATTATAGCGAGTCATGACATACTAAGTTGCTATTATTGATGCTTTACATTTAATCATAAAAATCATATAATATAGATAACACGAAAAAGAGCATAGTAATTGACCATTTTTGTTTAGAGAATTCGCGGTTGGTGCAAGCGAATCAAGGAAGTCAACGAATCTCCTCTTGAGTGATGCTAATCCCATCCGCATGTCTGCGTTAAAGACCTATAGAGGGCTAGAGGAATTTCTCTAGAACTAAGGTGGTACCGCGATATTTCGTCCTTAGATTTTAATCTAGGGACTTTTATTTTTATAAGGAGGAATTTAAAATGTTAGATTTAAAGTATGTTACAGAGAATATTAAAGAGGTTTATGAAAAACTATCCACAAGAAATGGTGATTTTTCATATTTATATGAGCTGGTCGATCTCCAAGAAAAAAGAAAAGAATTAATCCATGAGGTTGAATCAAAAAAAGCATTAAGAAATGAGCAATCCAAAAAAATTGGAGAACTCAAAAGAAATAAACAAGATGCAACACCTATCCTAAACGAGGTTGCTCATCTAGGTGATGATATTAAATCATTGGATGCTAAACTTAAAGAAATAAAAGATAAAGTCTTTGAAATATTATCGATTACACCAAATCTACCACATGATAGTGTTCCGGTAGGTAAAGATGAATCTTCTAATGTTTTAGTTAGAAAAGTCGGAATACCGAAAATATTTGATTTTGAAGTTAAGGATCATGTAGCATTAAGTGAAGATCTAGATATATTAGATTTTGAACGTGCAGCAAAAATAACAGGCACTCGTTTTGTAGTTGATAAAGGATTAGGTGCGCGCCTTGAAAGATCGTTAATTCAATTTATGATGGACCTGCATGCATTTAAGCATGGATATACAGAAATTATTCCACCATTTATTGTTAATGAAAAGAGTATGTTTGCTACTGGACAATTCCCTAAATTTAGAGATGATTCTTTTAAAGTGGTTGCAGGAGAAAACAGCTGGTATTTAAATCCTACTGCTGAAGTTCCAACAATCAATCTTTATCGTGATGAAATATTGGATGGAGAAAAGCTCCCATACAAATATTGTTCATACACAACAGCTTTTCGCTCTGAAGCTGGATCTGCTGGAAGAGATACAAGAGGTATTTTGCGGCAACATCAATTTAATAAAGTTGAATTGATCAAGTTTACTAAACCAGAAGATTCATATCAAGAATTAGAAGAAATGCTTCTTAATTCTGAAGAAGTATTAAAACAATTAGAACTTCCATATCAAGTTGTTTGCTTATCAACTGGTGATATAGGATTTGGTATGGCAAAAACATATGATATTGAAGTTTGGTTACCAGGTCAAAATACGTATCGTGAGATTGGCTCAATTTCTAATGCAGAAGATTTCCAAGCGCGTCGCGCTAATATAAGATTCAAAAGAACAAAAGACAGTAAAACCGAATATGTGCATACATTAAACGGTTCAGGTCTAGCAGTAGGTAGAACCATGATTGCTATCATGGAAAACTACCAAAATGCAGATGGAACAATTACTGTTCCTAAAGTGCTCGTACCTTATATGAAAGTTGATGCTATCAAATAACACAATTTCACACCAGAAAAACATATACATCCCATAGTTTTTTGATATCATAAAGGTGCTTCATTTTCTCCCTATAAAAAATCTATATGGTATAATAAGTGTGCTAAGCACGCTTATTTTACTAATAAAAAGGTGGTTGTAAATTATGAAAATATATTATGTTGAAGACGAAAAGGATTTATCAGAAATCATTAGAAAGTATTTAGTTCGTGAAGGATATGAGACAACTGTTTTCTATGATGGAGAATCAGCAATGGAACATATCGATGACCAGGTTGATTTATGGATTTTAGATATTATGTTAACAGGTGAGATCAGCGGATATGACTTAATTAAGGTATTAAAGGAAAAACAAAGTACTTCAGCTATTATCTTTACGTCTGCGAGAGATCAGGATTTAGATAAGATTATGGGTCTTGAATTGGGTTCAGATGATTATCTTGCAAAACCCTATTCTCCAAGAGAACTTATTTTAAGAGTTAAAGCAATACTCAAAAGACATTATCAAGGACAAACATCAGAAATGGTTAACTATGCTGATTATGAAATTAATTTAACTAAAAGAGAAATTAAATTTGAAAATCAGATGATTGAACTTACAAACAAGGAATTTGAATTATTATTGTTTTTCTTAAACAACCTTAATACGGCATTCGGAAGAGACGAAATATTAAAACATGTTTGGGGAGAAAACTACTACGGTAGCGATAGAGTTGTTGATGATTTACTTCGTCGACTTAGACATAAAATGCCAGACTTAAAAATTGAAACAATTTATGGCTTTGGTTATCGTTTATTATGAAAGAAATCAAGTTAACAACACAACTTAATTTCATTTTTACTGTTGTGACTTTGTTAACAAGTTTCGTTTTTATTGTTGCATTAAATCGAGTATTTGATGATTTTAGAGAAGAACAAAATATGCAACAATTGGAACTTTATTTTGATGATGTCAGAGAAAATATTTTTTATCCACCAACTAGTGAATATAATGGATATATCATCTCTCAAAATAATATAGTTATTGATAGTAACAATATAGAAGTATTAGATGAAAATTATACTGCAGCTGAATTAGTTGCATCTCTTTCTGTATGGCCAGGTGTTACAAAAAATGAAACCTTAGATCATGAGACATATCATTTTAGAATTGATAGGAGACCAGGAAGTATACTCATTATCGCATTTACATCAAATGATTATTTAGAAGTTGTAGGTAATTCTTTTGGGACGCTCGTTCGGGTAAGTTTCATTGCTTTAGTATTACTGGGTAACTTAATCATATTAATCTGGTCTAAAATCACCGTTGAGCGTGTTAAACGCCTCAAAGGAGAGATAGAGTTGATGACACATAACAGTTATCAAGTTCCTATTGAAATTAATGGCAACGACGAAATAACGGAACTGGCACAGACAATTGAAAAGATGAGAAGAGAAATTCAACTTAGCGAAAAGACGAAACAAGAAATGCTCCAAAATCTTTCTCATGATTTTAAGACACCCATTGCTGTAATTCAATCCTATGCAGAAGCAATTACCGATGGTGTATCTGATGCATCTGAAGCAAGTGTCATTGTGAAACAAGCAGATATACTAAATCAAAAGGTTAAACAACTTCTTGAATTAAATAAACTTGAATATTTAAAAACACAAGAGGAATATGAAAGTATTAAGATTAAGGATATTATAGGTAACATCGTTAATAATCATAAATATAGAACGAATATTAAGTTTGAAGTAGATCTTGATGAATCAACTTATTTTGGAGTAATAGAAAATTTCTATACCGCATTTAATAACATTATTGATAATGCATTAAGATATGCAAAAACAGAAATTGTTATTACATTAAAAAATAAAAAGCTCACCTTCTATAATGATGGGGAGCCTATCAGTCAAAAATTTATTGATCAGCACTTTAAACCGTATGAAAAAGGACAAAAAGGGCAGTTCGGTTTAGGATTGAGCATCGTACAAAAAACGTGTGAGCATTTTAATTTAATGCTCAAAGTTCAAAACATAAAAGATGGAGTAATGTTTACGATAGAGCCGCTTTAATAAGGCGCGCTCTTTCTTTATAATCTTCAGCTGAAAGATTACTCATATTGTTTTTAAAGCTAATTTTAACATCATCTCTATCGTAACGTGGAATTAGATGCAGGTGAAAATGGAAAACAGTTTGTCCTGATGTTTCACCATTGTTGCTAATAATATTTAAGCCTTTAGGTTCGAAAGCAGCTTTAAGTGCATTAGCAATTCTAACAGCAACTTTAAAAGTATGAGCAGCTAAATCTTCGGGAACTGAAAAGATATCTTTATATTCTGCTTTAGGAACAACTAACGTATGACCTTTGGTTGCTTGTGATATATCGAGAAAAGCAACAACCAAATCATCCTCATAGACAAAGTGTGCAGGAATCTCTTTTGCGATAATTTTCGAAAAAATGGATGACATAAAAACACCTCTTTCTTGGCTTTATTCTATCATAAACTCATTGAAAACAAACATAAAAAATGTTATAATCGTTTCGTATGTAGGAGGAAATAACAATGAAAAAAGTACCAGTAGGCATTTCAGGACGTCATCTCCATGTAACACAGGAACATTTGGAAATTCTTTTTGGGAAAGATTACCAATTAACCGTGATGAAAGATTTGAGTCAACCAGGGCAATATGCATCAAATGAAAAAGTAGATGTTGTAAGTCCAAAAGGGAAGCTTTTACCAGGCGTCCGTATTTTAGGACCTGTCCGTAAAGCTTCACAAGTAGAAATTTCAAGAAGTGATGCTATTCGCTTTAAATTTATCGCACCTGTAAGATCATCAGGAGACGTTAAGGGATCTGGAGCAGCAACGCTCGTTGGGCCAAAAGGTCAAGTGGAGATATCAGAGGGTGTTATGATTGCTGATCGTCACATTCACTTCTCATTAGAAGAAGCTAAAGAATTTGGTGTAGTTGATCGCCAAATTGTTAGTCTTAAAATTGGTGGAATTAAAGCTGGAATTTTAGATAACGTATTATGCAGAGTGCATCCGAATTTTAAATTAGATTGTCACTTAGATACCGACGACGGTAGTGCTTTTTTGTTGAATTCTGGGGACATCTTGGAATTAGTAAAATCTTATACCATTAATGATTAGTGCCGTTTTGGCACTTTTTTACCAAAAGGAGGTGCTTGATTGAAAAAGCTCATCAAGCAACAGGTGTTTAAAGACCCTTTATATGGATATATTCACGTGGATTATGAATTGATCAAACAATTGATTAATTCCACACTTTTTCAGAGACTTAGAAGAATTAGACAATTGAGTGGTGTTCAAATGGTTTTCCATGGTGCTGAGCATTCTAGATTTAGTCATAGTCTAGGTGTTTATGAAATTGCGAACCGTTTTTTAACAGTTCCAGATATTCAAAAGGCATTAAATCAAAGAGCACAACTGATCTTTTTAAGCGCGGCATTACTACACGATATCGGACACGGTGCATATTCTCATGCATTTGAAGATATTTTCGGGGTCAATCATGAAGAAATTGGAGCTGACCTTATTGTAAAGAATATCGAATTGCGCCAAATATTAGATACGATTGATAGTTCATTTGCATTAGATGTAAGTTCAGTTCTTAGAAAAGATGGAAGATTTCCAATAATTGAGCAACTCATTTCAAGTCAGTTAGATGCAGATAGATTAGATTATCTTGAAAGAGATGCATATTTTACAGGCGCAGCATATGGACATATCGATTTAGATAGATTGATTCGCGTTCTTTATATCAAAGATGGGCAAGTTGTCTTTAAGATAAGTGGTATACATGCAATTGAAAATTATTTAATCAGTAGATATCACATGTACTGGCAAGTTTATTATCATCCAGTATCTAGAGCTTATGAAGTCATCTTAGAAAAGATTTATCAAAGAGTTAAAGATTTACTTCTTGAAGGATTTTCTTTTGGTGGAAATGTTGAACCACTTAAAAATATTATTGAAAATCCATCAGATTTAGATAATTATATAGAAATTGATGATTACTACATGAATGGTCTTATTTCAAGTTTTACTAAATCATCAGACCGCATACTTAGGGATTTATCGCTTGATTTCATGAATAGACACATTTGGGGATATATCGATGATACAGAAGAAAATCAGGATAAAATAAAAGTGATTAAGGATAGTTTTAAGCCAGATGAACTTAAATATTTTACTACATATAGAACTGTTGAAAACAGCACCTATAAAGATGATGATGTTAAATATGGTGATCAAATCTTCATTCTTCTTGAAAATGGAAATATCTCCACATTAAAAGAACAATCAAAAATCATTGAAAGTTTGATGCTTAGCGGCGTTAAGAAAGATCCTAAATTTTTCTATAGAAAAGTATGAGACCAAAGATTTTTGTTGTTGAAGGTAGAAATGATGAATCTAGACTCAAACAAATATATCCCAACATTAAAGTTATAACAACTAATGGTAGTGCTATTGACCCTGATAAAGTTGAAGTTCTTAAGAATTTAGACCAAACGCATGATATTATCTTGTTTTTAGACCCAGATCATGCTGGTGAACGCATCAGAAGATTATTAGGAAAATCATTAACACACGTTTTCCATGCATTTTTAGATCAGAAGTTGGCACATAGTAAAAATGGTAAAAAAATCGGTGTCGAACATGCATCGAGAGAAACCATCCAAGATGCTCTTAAAGATATGCAAAATGTGCATTACGATTCAAAAAGCGATGTAACGCATGCGTTTTTACATGATATAGGTCTTACAGGCAAGAAAGATAGTAGAAAACTTAGGGATCAGATTTCTTCAATCCTGAAAATAGGACATGTTAATGGTAAAACGTTATATCATAGATTGAAGATATTTGATATATCTCAAAAAAGGATTATAGAGGTACTCAATGAATCATCAAGCTAAAAAGAAATTTGGGCAAAACTTCTTAAGAGATAAAAATCTTTTAATGAAAATTGTCAGAGATTCAAATATAGAAAATAAGCATGTGATTGAAGTAGGACCAGGCCAAGGCGCGCTGACTACTTTTTTGGCTTTATCAGCTTTAGATGTTGTTGCTTATGAAATTGACACAGCCTTAAAGCCTATATTAGATGAAATCGAAGAAAAACATCCTAATCTTAAAGTCATTTATGAAGATTTTCTTAAAGTGAATTTATTAAATGAAGTTCAGGATTTTCATGTCGTAGCAAACGTTCCTTATTATATTACAACGCCTATTCTTTTTAAAATATTAGAGACACCAGCAATTAAGACGGCATCTCTAATGATTCAAAAAGAAGTATGCGATAGATTGCTCGCTACTCCAGATAGCAAGCAATATAATGCACTATCAATCATTTTACAGTATTATGCGGAAGCTCATAAAATGATTGACGTAAAACGCCAAATGTTTTATCCAATTCCAAATGTAGATAGTGCTGTGATTAGAATAGAAAAAAGAGATGTTCCACTCGTAGATAAAGAAAAAGAAGGACTTTTTATTTATCTTGTTAAGGAAGCTTTCAGACAAAAGAGAAAGACTTTAGTCAATAATTGGTATGAAGCATTTAAAAAACCCAAAGTAGAGATAGAACAATTTTTAATCGATAATGGATTCAAATCTAACGTAAGAGCTGAAGCATTAACAAAAGAAGATTTTATACGTTTAACAAAGGTGTGGGGAAATGATTAAAGAACTTGCGCACGCTAAAATCAATTTAGCGCTTGATGTTGTAAAAAAGAGAAAAGATGGATACCATGAACTCCAAATGATTATGATACCCATTGATCTATCTGATGTTCTTGAATTCGAAAATTTCGATTCGATCGTTTTAGAATCTAACGTTGAAATTGAAGATAATGTGGTCATTAAAACCGCGAAGCGAATGCAAACCAAGTACAATATTGAAACAGGTGTAAAGATTAAACTGACTAAAAAAATACCAATAGGAGCTGGTTTAGGAGGCGGTTCAGCCGACATTGCAGCAACCCTTAGAGGATTAAATAGATTGTGGAAATTAAATCTTGAATTAGAAGACCTAGAAGAGATTGCTTTAGAGTTAGGATCTGACACACTATTTTGTTTGTATGATAAGTCAGCACTTGTCTATGGCAGAGGTGAGAATCTTTTATTTGTAGATACCCCTGATATCGGGAATATTTATCTATTGACATCGAATGTCAATGTATCGACAGATCAGGTGTTCAAGCACTACAAAGGAAGGTATAAAGCGAACCAATTCGATAAGTTATTTAGAAATTATTTAAACCAAAAATATGACATATTTTTTAAGAAAACCTATAATAAACTAACTAAAACAACACTAAAATGTTATCCTTCCCTAAAAACAATTTATCAAACTGCAAAAAAGATTGATTCTAACGCTTTGATGAGTGGTAGCGGTTCTACTTTCTACATTTTGACAAATAAACAAAATGAAAACATTTTAGTTGATAAATTAAAAAAATACGGTGTTCAATACCTTAAAACGGGGCCAAAAGCATAAAAAAACTTTTATAATATGTTTGAATATGCTATAATCAACTTATAAAAGGACGTCTTGGAGGGCAAAATGAAGATTACTGATGTTAGAGTTAAACTTGTTAGCAGCGAAAGCAGACTTAGAGGGGTAGCGACCATCACTTTTGACGAGAGTTTTGTTGTACATGATATTCGTATCATCGAAGGCGAAAACGGCATTTTTGTTGCCATGCCTAGCAAAAAGACTCCCAATGGAACATTTAGAGATATTGCGCACCCAATTCATGGTGAAATGCGCAAGATTATTGAAGATGCTATTGTAATCTCATACAATGAAGCTTTAACTAATCCTGTAACACCGAAAGAAGCGTAACCCAACTAAAAAGAACGAAGTAAACAAAAATCTTTTTTGCACAACATGCAAAAAGATTTTTTTTGGAACTTATCAAGTAAAAACAATCTATTTAATGTATAATTAAATGGAAGAACTTAAGGAGTTGTGATTAAAATGTCAATTGTATCAGGAAAGAAGATTAAATTGTTCGCACTAAGTTCAAATCGTCATCTAGCCGAAGAAATATCGAGAACATCTGGAATTGAAATCAGCAATGTTGATGTTGTGAGATTTGCAGATGGTGAAATATCTGTTAATATTGAAGAAAGCGTTCGTGGTCATCATGTTTTTGTAGTTCAATCTATATCGTCACCTGCGAATGAACACCTTATGGAGTTATTTATTTTGGCAGATGCAGTAAAACGGGCTTCAGCTAAATCATTAACAGTTCTAATGCCATATTATGGTTATTCTAGACAAGATAGAAAAGCAAAATCAAGACAACCGATTACCGCTAAACTTATTGCAGATATGCTTCAGGTTGCAGGTGTTGATCGTTTAATTTGTATTGACTTACATGCCGCGCAGATTCAAGGATTCTTCAATATACCAATTGACAATTTTCCAGCAGCACCATTATTAGCCGATCACTTCTTATATATTAAAAAATTAAAGAATATCGTCGTTGTATCACCGGATCACGGTGGTGTGACGCGTGCAAGAGTTTTTGCTAGAATATTAGATGCACCACTTGCTATTATTGATAAACGTCGCTCACAGCCTAACAAAGCCGAAGTTCAAAATATTGTTGGAGATGTTTCAGGAAGAACGGCAATAATGGTTGATGATATCATTGATACAGCAGGAACACTTATTGCAGGTGCTGAAGCACTTATTAAAGCTGGAGCAACTAAAGTTTATGCAGCAGCAACTCACCCAGTATTTTCAGGTGACTCAATTAGTAAAATTGATAAATCAGTGATATGTGAAGTTGTAGTTACCGATACGATTAATATTCCTAATATTTCTCAATCTAAAAAAATAACACAACTTTCAATTGGACCACTTCTTGGGCAAAGTATTTTACATATTGTCAAAGATGAACCAATCAGCCAAATTTTTGACAAAATAAAACATCCAGAAAAGAGTACTCAATGAAGCTTGTAGTAGGGTTAGGTAATCCAGGTTTAAAATACCAAAAAACACGACATAATGTGGGATTCAGGGTTATAGATGAAATATTAAGAGTTATTGGCGGTCAAGCAAAATTTGATTCTAAGTTTAATGCTGAAATATTGATAACACAATTAAATGGAGAAAAAATAATTTTAGCTAAACCATCAACATTTATGAATTTGTCGGGCGAAGCTATTTCTAAATTAATGAGATATTATACGATAGATATCCAAGATATTATTGTTATAGTTGATGATGTAAATTTAGAAACAGGTAAACTTAGACTAAGAGAACTTGGGGGTCATGGTGGGCACAACGGATTGAGAAATATCATTGGGCTATTACATGATGACGGATTCAAGCGAATTAGAATAGGTGTGGGTAATAACACAGCAATTCCATTAGATCAGTATGTTTTAGGACAATTCACACAAGACCAAATGATTATTTTGCAAAAATCTATTAAGTTTTCCACAGAAATTTGCGAACAATTTATTCAAAACATACCATTTACAGACATCATGACAAAATATAATACCCAAACGTAGGTTTGGGTTTTACTTTCGAAGAGGAAAAAGATGATTGATTTTCTTAAAATGAAAACAAACATGAATAAAATCATCAAGAAAACATCAAAAATGATGTTTTTTAAGTCTTCTACGGACTCATATAATGCGTATCTCGCTGCGCTCGATTATATAGAAAATAATAAAACAATTTTTATCATCACGCCAAATTTATATGAAGCTCAAAAATATTACGATAAAATGAGTCAGATTGTTGATGCCGATAACGTGCTTTTTTATCCATCTGATCAAACCTTAACAAATATCATGGCACTTGGGAGTCCTGAATTCAAGAGTGAAAGGTTATACACATTGAAGCAGCTCTTATCTGAAAAACCATTTATTGTTGTTACTACACTTCAAGGCTTATGCCAAAGACAACTTACACCAGAAGATTATATTAATAGTGTAAAAAAGTTAAAGAGAAATGAATCATATGATTTACACGACCTTGTTCAATACTTAATATATAGCGGATATTCTAGGACATATACGGTAGAAAAACCAGGAGAATTTAGTGTGCGAGGGCATATACTAGATATATATACCTTAAATAATGATCAACCTTATCGATTAGATTTTTTTGATGATTTATTAGATCAAATAAAGATATTCGATATTGAAACGCAGAGATCTTATGCTGAAGTTGAATCTTTTGAAGTTGCCCCTATGAATGAATTATTCTATACGGATCAAATGAAAAATGACGCTCTAAGAAAAATAAAAAAGTTTTTTGAAAATAAAGATTTATCTGAAAGAGAAGAAGAAAAATATAATCAAGACTTAGAGTCTATTGAAATGAGAACTAAACTTGATGGGCTTAGTATCTATATTCCGTTTTTTAATTCTAAGGAAACAACAGTTTTAGATTTTACTCAAAATAAAAAAATATATATGATTGATGTTCATAAAATGCTTATCAATGAGCAATCAATTGCAAGTGATTTGAGCACTTATGCAACAACGATGAATGGAGAACAATTTTTAAATATTCCATTTCGTTTACCATTAGAAAAACAACTTAAAAATACGCACATAGAAATTGATAATTTTGGATTAAATAGTCCTGAAAATGCAATAAATCTTAAAGTATCTTTAACAAATAACTATCAAGGAAATCTTGCTCTTTTAGATTTAGATCTTAAAGATATTATTAAAAGTTATCATATTCTACTTTGTGTTTCAACAAAACACTACTACAGTGAAATGGAACAATTTTTACTTGATAAAAATCTCCCTTTTAAAACTGAATTATCAGAAGAAAGAGGAATCTATTTATTAAATCAATCTTGTTATGGTTCTTTCATTTCAAGAGAAGATAAGGTCATGCTTTTAGATGAAGCTCAGATTTTTTCATATAAGGTTAGACCAGCAATAAGATATAGAAGTGTCCTTAACCAAGCAACAAAAATTCGTAGAATTGAGGACTTATCAATTGGTGATTTTGTCGTCCATTATGATTATGGTATTGGGCAATACGTTGGATTAAAAACAATGGAACTTAGTTCAGAGAAAAGAGACTATCTTCATATTATTTATGCCAATGAAGAAGCACTTTATGTTCCGCTAGATCAAATCGATATGGTATTAAAATTCAGTAGTCATGAAGGTATGCATCCGAAATTATCTAAGCTTGGTGGAAAACAGTGGACAAAGACTAAAGCTAGTGTTCGTATGCGGATTAAAGATCTCAGTGATAGACTTATTGCTTTATATGCTCAAAGGCAGCAAAGTGTTGGATTTGCATATGAGAAAGATTCTGAAATGCAAGTTTCATTTGAAAGAGATTTTCCATATGAAACAACAAGAGATCAACAAAAAGCAATTGTAGATACAAAATTTGATATGGAAAATGAAAGACCTATGGATCGATTAATTTGTGGTGATGTGGGTTTCGGAAAAACTGAAGTTGCGCTTCGCGCATCATTTAAAGCGGTACTTAATACCAAGCAGGTTTTATACCTGGTTCCAACAACTGTACTAGCTAGACAACATTATTATACCTTTAAAGAAAGATTTGAAAAGTATGGCGCGAATGTCGCCTTATTAAGCCGTTTCGTGACAAAGAAGAAACAGAAGGAAACTTTAGAAAAACTGAAAAAAGGATATGTAGATGTTGTTATTGGAACGCATAGATTATTATCTGCAGATGTTAAATTTAGGGATCTTGGTTTATTGATTATTGACGAAGAACAAAGATTTGGCGTTGAACATAAAGAAAAAATTAGAGAGTTTAAAGTTAATGTTGACACACTAACTTTGAGCGCGACTCCGATTCCAAGAACACTTCAAATGTCTATGATGGGACTCAAGGATGTATCGATGATTGAAACGCCACCTTTGAATAGATATCCAGTACAAACATATGTTGTTGAAAGACAGGAAGCTCTAATTAAAGAAGCTATAACTAGAGAACTTGCTAGAGGCGGACAGATTTTCTATTTGTTCAATAAAGTTAAAGGTATCGAGGGTATGGCTTACAAATTACAAAAATTAGTTCCTGAAGCAAGAATTGCATATGCTCATGGTCAAATGAATAGAATTCAGCTAGAAAATGTATTAAGTGATTTTATTGACCATTCATATGACGTATTGGTTTCAACAACAATTATTGAAACTGGAGTAGATATTCCAAACACGAATACACTGATCATTCACGATGCTGATAAGTTGGGGTTATCACAACTTTATCAAATACGCGGACGCGTAGGTAGAAGTGATCGAATAGCATATGCATATTTACTTTATGAAGCATATAGAAATATTAATGATGAAGCAAAAAAGAGATTAACAGCAATTCAAGATTTCACTGCTTTAGGTAGCGGATTTAAAATAGCAATGAGAGATTTGTCTATTAGAGGTGCTGGTGATATTTTAGGTTCAGAACAATCCGGCTTTATTGATTCAGTTGGTCTTGAACTTTACATGAAATTACTAGAAGAAGCTGTTACTGGTATATCATTAGATAAACCTAAAGAAACAGCAATTGATGAAATTTATGCAGCTAGACACGTTGATCCACACTATGTGAGTCAAGATAGTGTGCGTATTGAAATTCACAAGAGAATCAGTGAGCTTAATCGTATTAAAGATATTGATGATTTGAAGTTAGAATTAACGGACAGATTTGGTGCAATTGATGCAGATTTATTACTTTATATGTATGAAAAATTATTTAAAAAGTTATCGTCTAAAATTGGTGTATATAAAACGACAGTTGAATCTAATCAGGTAACTCTCGTGCTTTCTTTAGAAGCATCTTCGAAGACAGATGGTAAAAAATTATTTGAAAAAGCAAACAAATCAAAGACTCAAGTTAAACTAGCATATATGAAAGGTCATATACAAATCATCATGGTTACAAAGCATGAAAAACAACATTGGTTATATTTGTTTGATTTATTTTTAGATGATTTGATTTATAATTGAAATAGAGGTGATTTTTATGAGTGTAGATATTCTTAAGATTTCAAAAGATGCTATTGCAGCATCAAAAATTTATGATGATGTCATAAACGCATCTATTGGTATGTTCTACGATGAAGATAAATCAATTGGGGGTATGCCTATTGTATCAAAGGCAATTCGATCTTTACCAGACGATAAAATTTTACCTTACCCATCAGTTGACGGGGGCTTAGAGTTCAAAAATAATGTGATTTCTTGGGTCCTTGGTAAATATGAAGATAGTATTAGAAAACAAATGTACATCAATGCGTGCGCAACACCTGGTGGAAGTGGAGCAATAGCATCTACTTTGGCTGTTTACTCCAAACCGGGAGAATCTATCTTTGTATCAGATATTAGATGGCAATATGAAAGATTTGCTGATCGCGCCAAGTTAAATATTTTTGATCATGAATTATTTAATGGCGATAGTTTCAATATTGATAGCTTTAGAAATAAGCTTAAAGAACTTTGTGCTATTCAAAAAAGAGTCATTATCATTATTAACGACCCTTGTCATAATCCAACAGGTTTTACATTAAGTGAAAAAGAATTTGAACAAATCATTGATATCATGAATGATTTGGTAAATAACGATCTTATCTTTTTGTATGATCTTGCATATCTCGATTTTTCTCATGAAGCGGATAATCGTAAAAAAATTACATATCTTCCAAAACTAAAAAATCATGTAATGACTATTTTATCATTTAGTGGTTCTAAAACATTTGGAGCTTATGGATTAAGATTAGGCGCAGCAATTGGATTGTCACATGACCAAGAAAAAGTCAATGATTTTCATAAAAAATATGTTAATGAAGCGAGAGGGTCGTGGTCAGCTACGCCAACAGTCTCCATTGAATTACTCAATTATTTTTCAAGACAGGAAAATAAAGACGAATTCCTAAAGGGATTGAATCATATCACTACACTTGTTCAAAAAAGAAGTGCATCATTTATTAAGCAAGCAAAAGAAATTGGATTAAAAACACATCCTTTTAGAAGTGGATTTTATACAGTTGTCTTAACGCCTAGTCCAGAAACTGATTATTTAAAACTTGCTGAAAATCATATATTTGCTGTACCTATGACAGGTGGCATTAGACTTGCATTATGTAGTTTATCGACAAAAGAGATTGATGGACTACCAAAGAAAATTAAAACAATCCTTAATTTATAAACAGGTTTTCTCAATTCTACTGGCACAGTCATTTGAAGATGCGGAACTTATCTTAAAAAAGCGTTGTCATTTCTACAAACAAAAAATATGTTATAATGAAAGTATCTTAGATGAGATACTTTTTTTATAAACAGGGAGAAAAAAATGGACAAAATTACTGTATTATGTGAACGAATGGGTGTTAGCCCAGAAGAATGTTTGCCTTATGGTTTTGATAAGGCGAAAATAGATTTAAAAGTATTAAATAGACTTGAAAATAAGCCTAATGGCAAGCTTATTTTAGTTACAGCAATCACCCCTACACCAGCAGGTGAAGGTAAAACAACCGTTTCAATTGGATTAGCTCAAGGGCTTAGATATATAGGTAAGCATCCTATATTGGCACTTAGAGAACCTAGTTTAGGACCAGTATTTGGTCTAAAAGGCGGAGCAACTGGTGGAGGTTTATCTAGTATCACACCAGCAGATGATATCAATTTGCATTTTACGGGTGATTTGCACGCTATTACATCTGCAAACAATCTTTTAAGTGCGTTGATCGACAACCATATTTATCAAGGTAACGAACTTGATATTCAAAGGGTAACTTGGAAGCGTTGTATGGATATGAACGATAGAGCACTTAGATCAATCGTCACACCAACAAGAGAAGACGGATTTATTATTACGGCAGCAAGTGAAATTATGGCAATTCTCGCTTTAGCAAGCGATTTAGATGATTTAAAAAGAAGAATTAATAATATTTTGATTGGGTACAATGGCGAAGAAAAACCAATTTTTGTTTCTAATTTAGGTGGAGCAGATGCGATGACACTTCTGATGAAGAATGCGATGAATCCAAATTTGGTTCAAACGTTAGATGGTGTTCCAACACTTGTTCATGCGGGTCCATTTGCTAATATCGCGCACGGATGTAATTCTATTGTTGCAACTAAACTTGCTATGAAGCTTGGTGACTATACAATTACTGAAGCTGGTTTTGGTGCAGATTTGGGTATGGAAAAATTCTTAGATTTAAAAATGCCTCACCTTAATAAACAAGTCGATGCTATTGTTTTAGTTGCTACGATTAGAGCTCTAAAAGCTCATGGTGGTGCTGAAGATTTTAATGCTGAAAACATTGAAGCTCTAAATGCCGGGATTCCACATTTAAATAAGCATGTCGAAAATATCAAAGGATATGGTTTAAATTATGTAATTGCACTTAACCATTTCTATTCAGATACTGATGAAGAAATAGCAGTTATCATGAATTGGGCTAAAGAGAACAATCATCCAATAGCTTTATCCAAAGGATTTACTATGGGGGGAGAAGGTATGGTTGATTTAGCAAATCTAATTGTTAAAGTTGCTGACCAAAAAACAGTATTTATTCCTCTTTATGATCCAAATGATTCGCCACAAGTTAAGATAGAAAAAATAGCACAAAAAATTTATGGCGCTAAAGATGTTCGATTTAGAAAGAAAGCCGTTGCTCAGTTATTGGCGTATAAAGATTTAGATTGGAACCTACCAGTCTGTATAGCTAAAACACCACTATCACTTACTGATGATCCTAAAATTAAAGGGCTCCCAACGGGTTTTACGTTAACAATTAAAGAAATTAGACCTTCTTTGGGTGCAGGATTTTTAGTAGCCTTAACTAAGGGCATCATGGTTATGCCGGGTTTAAACAAAACACCTAGAGCGCTTGACATGGTTATCGATAGTGAAGGTAATTTAATACAATAAGGATGTGAATATATGATTTTATTAGATGGAAGAAAAGTTGCACATGATCGCAATTTAATGCTTAAAGAATTAATAGAAAAAGATGTGTTGGTCTACCATAGAACACCAAGTCTTTCAATCATTTTAGTTGGAGAAAACCCAGCAAGTCAATCCTATGTCAAGGGCAAAGGGAAAGCATGTAAACTTGCAGGTATTTCCCATGAACTTTATCAATTGGATGAATCAGTTAGCGAAGAAGAATTATCTAATCTTATTGAAAAATTAAATCACGATAACCTAGTGGATGGTATTTTATTACAACTACCTATCCCTAAACATTTAAATGAATCAAAACTTATCGATTTAATTTCAAAAGATAAAGATGCTGATGGGTTTCATGTTATCAATCAAGGGTATCTTTACCAAAAGAAACCGACTATTTGTCCTGCAACACCTAAAGGCATTATGACATTACTTAAAGCATATAATATCAACGTTTCTGGAATGGATGCTGTTATTATTGGTAGAAGTAATATTGTTGGATTTCCTATAGCAAGACTGTTGATGGATGCTGGAGCAACCATTACAGTATGTCATAGAAAAACAAAAGATTTAGCGGCTCATACAAGAAAAGCTGATATCTTAATTGCATCAGCAGGTAAAGCTGAATTGGTCACAAAAGATATGGTGAAACCAGGAGTAATTGTTGTCGATGTTGGCGTGAATAGAGTAGATGGAAAACTTGTCGGAGACGTTCATTTTGAGGGTGTTTCAGAAGTTGCATCTTATATTTCTCCAGTTCCTAGGGGTGTTGGGCCAATGACAATCAACGCACTTATGGAAAACACCTATGAGCTCTATTTAAAACACGTTCAAAAATAAGGTGATTAAAAACGAAATATAGCCTTTACAAAGTAAAGTGATGTTGCTATAATGAGAATGTATTTAATTATCGTATAAGCTATCTAATTGGTGATAGTGTCTCTACAGTGATGCCTTAAACATCACAGCTACGATTGTTGAAGCACTTAGGGGTTGTTTTGCATTCGTAATTTATACGAGGTATTCAATACACATTCAAACTGGGCACGGGAGATAAGTAACGTCAAACGTTACAGTGTCGTGTGTGGCAGAAGAGACACCCAAAGATATGGGTGTTTTTTTTGAGCAAAAATGTTAAAATAGAAATGGATATAAAAAGGAGAAGAATTGTATGAATATATGGCATGATATTAGTAAATCAAGAATTCAACCTGAAAAATTCATCGCATGCATCGAAATATCTAAGGGTAGTAAAAAGAAATATGAGTTAGATAAAGAAACTGGCATGATTATTCTTGATCGAATTCTTTTCACATCAACGCATTATCCTGCAAATTATGGATTTATTCCACGAACTTATGCTGGTGACAATGATCCACTTGACGTTTTAGTCCTTTGTCAGGAAGATATTGAACCGTTATCGATTGTTGAAGTTTATCCAATAGGTGTTATGAAAATGATTGATTCTGATGAAATTGATGAAAAAATTATTGCGATACCATTTGGAGATCCATCATTAACCCAATACAAAGACATTAACGAATTGCCACAACATCTACTTACAGAAATGGGGCACTTCTTTGAAGTTTACAAATCATTAGAAGGAAAAAAGACATATATTTTGGATATTGAAGGTGCTGAAGCAGCAAAAAAGATTATTGCGGAATGTATTAAAGTTTATGATGAAAAATTTGGTAAGTAAAGGAAGATAATATGGGACGAGCACATGAAGTAAGAAAAGTAGCGATGGAAAAAACCGCTGCTGCAAAAAGTAAACTCTATGCGAAATACGGCAAAGAAATATATATGGCTGCAAAGTTAGGATCACCTGATCCCGAGTCAAATCAAGCTTTAAAGAAAATCATTGAAAAAGCGAAAAGGGAACAAGTCACCGCAGATGTCATTAAAAGAGCTATAGATAAAGCAGTTGGTGGTAGCGATGAAAATTATACAGAAGTTCGTTATGAAGGATTTGGTCCAGGAAGTTCTATGATTATTATTGAATGTTTGACAGATAATGTCAATCGCACATTTTCTCTTGTTAGAAATGCATTTACGAAAACGGGAGGTAAGCTTGGCGTATCAGGTTCTACACTTCATCAATTTAATCATGTTTGCGTGTTTCATCTTCCGGGTGTAACAGAAGATGAAATCCTAGAAATCCTAGTATTAAATGATTTGAACTTCTTAGACATTGAAGTTGATGAAGATTCAGTTACCGTGATTGGTGAAGCAACAGATTATAATGCGATTCGCACAGGAATTACAGATGAAAAACCTGATTTTGATTTTGCTACTGATGAAATTATGTGGTTGCCAATTATGGAAGCAACTTTCGAAAATGATGATGATCAAGGTAAGTTCGATCGATTGATTCAAATGCTTGATGAATTTGATGATGTTCAAAATGTTTATCACAACATGAAATTATAAAAAATACTTATTATAAAGTGGATAGAATTACGATTAAAATTTGCTGAAAACAAGACTTTATTCGATAGGTTTTGTCTTTTAACTCGGGTTTTATTGTGTTATAATAATATGAAGATTTATCCAGGAG
>Ga0307992_1000166_pt1 | contig 42287 bp, 44 predicted proteins | sample EllFjometagen133_FD_203162 | JGI IMG/M metagenome (GOLD analysis project Ga0307992, IMG submission 203162) | Marine microbial communities from Ellis Fjord, Antarctic Ocean - #133 | ecosystem: Environmental > Aquatic > Marine > Unclassified | place: Southern Ocean | collected 2014-10-08
TTCCCGCAAGCATTGCATTTCTAAATACTGGATTCTGGACCAACATTTTTTGCCATACTTGTGTCCATGTTCCTATTTGTGCTCCAAGAGCATCTTGAATTGCAAGTAATGCTCTTAACATTCGTTGCCATGCAGGTTCTTCATATTGTGTTTGCACTTCTCTTAATGCAGTGAAAAATCCCTTTACAAGACCACGTTTTTGATATTGTTCAAGAGATCCAACATATTGATTCATTTTAGACATTGTATGTAACTGACCCTGTTCAACATTTTTGGCCATTGTTCTTGCTAAAGTAAGTTGCTCATCTATACGAGATAATAATTTATCTACAGGCATTACAACTTCTGCAGCATGTAGTTTTGCTAAACCAGCTTTTTCAACAACCCCACCTTTGGCCATATGTGGTACTTTAACACTTCTTACTTGCTTACTTAATGAGTCTGTATCTTTTTTAGATTTCTTACCAAACTTTAAATCTCCAATAACATCCTTTAGTTTTTGACCTACAGAACTTAAAGTGTTACCAATATTTTCTTTCATTCTTGCGGATGCAGATTTCCAAACATCTGTTTCCATAAATTTAGAAATAAAATATCCATATATAGGAGTTGATTTTGATAAAGCCATTGCAACTATATTTTGTTTATTATAATTAATATCTTGACTAATAGCTCTTCCATATTGAGATATAACGTCTTTACTAGATTTGGCTACATCGACTGATACTTTTCCAAACCCTTTTCCAATATCTCCAACAGTAGTACTTAATTTTTGAAGAACATTGGTCATAGAGTTTTGTACTGAACTTATAGCTTCAGCATTCCCTATATTTTTACTCATCTCACCCAATTGCTGATCAACTTTCTTTTGCATATTAGAAATCGTAAGATTTACATTACTTATTTCAGATATGCGTTCGTTACTATTATCAGCTTTCTGAGTTATACTACCCGGAGTTTTTGTTGGTTCGTCAGCCATTTATATTCCTCTTATGATACAATTTTAAATATCTTTTTGATAGATGAATTTTGTGCATCCATCTCTGCTAATACACACGCGACCTCTGATAAAGAAATTAATTCTTGTAACGGAGTTGTGTATAAATTCTTTTTACCAAACGATTGTAAATATGCTTGATTTAATGATGTGAAAACCATTGCGTAATTTCTTGCATTTTTCATTAATGATGGCATATGAACAATAAATAATTTTAAAGCAACAACAATATTTGTTAATCGTTGATTGAAATCTTGTTCATCTAATTTTGTATCATTTGAAAACAATGATTGTAGTTTTCTAAAGTAATTACCTAGTTCTTTATTTGCATATGAAGGGCCACGTTTTTCAAATATTGCTATATACTTAATAAGTTCTCCTATTTTTTTAGAAGACACTTTATCAATTTTAAAATAATCGCTTATAAAATTAGAATAATACAATACTAAATTTTTATAAAAAACTTGAGTAAATTTTGATAAATTTCTACCTGCTGCTAAATGCATACATTCATGCATTGTTGTAGAAACAAGTTCGTTATTTGCTGCAGTTCCAAATACAGAAACTGAATTTTCAATTAATACAATTACTCTTTTTTCATGCACATGATAAAATCCTAAAATATATTTTTCTGGTCCTGCTGTTAATTTAGATTTGATAAAAGAAAATATGTTCTTTGATTTATAACAGGGAAGAACAAGTTTTTTATTAACTAGCATTTCCATCTCTTTTACAACATGCTTTCCTTTTGATGATTTATCAAATGCTTTAATAAATCTGTGTTTTAATATATCTGATGAATAAAATTTAGTTCCATCAATAGTTGTCTCAAGAGAAAGCGATATAGGTGCACCCATTAATTCTTGAATTTCCATAATTACCCCTTAAAAAATGTTAATGTATCAACAAATCCTGTTTTTTCATTATAGTTATTTTTAACATGTTTCATAATATCTGGATTATTAAATCCTACATGAATATCATCTGTATTCATACCCATAATATTTTCCATTTCACTTGACAAATCTCCGAATCTTTTTGAATTAAGCATAACAGGAGGATCGTATTTTCTAACATACATACAAACAGCAGCAGATAAAGCAATATCATCATGACACCCCGAATCTGCTTCCACTTTACCAGAACTTTTTGATACCAAACCTGTAAGCTCCAATGCAAGACGTTCTGATTTTACAGATTCTGGATATTGAGTCATATATGAATATAAAGCATCGATCATCAATGGTCTTGTTTTTGCATTGGTTGATAGACCTGGTATATATGTGTTCTGACCGCGCTTTTCTTTATAAAGCATATGAGAGTATTCACTTACATTTAAATGCTCAACAACTTGATTTCCGTAGGAATTAGATTCAACTACAATGGTTCCGGGATACTCAGTTGCAGCTACTTTTACGACTTTAACAAAATCAAGAACTTTACATTTACCTTGGTATTCCCAAACTTCTTCAAGAGTTTCATAATCCCATACTGTGATTGCTGATTTATCCATACCGTGTTCAGGAGCTGTATCGACTCCAACTAGATAATGTTTACCTGGAACAGAATTTTGAAATTTCCATACTTCTCCATTAAATATTTTAATTTTTTCAATCGGTTCACATGCTGCATTTTGCATTGCTTCAACAGTATTAGCTTCAAAGAATGATCCTTCTGTTGGTAGAAATTTTAGTTCTAATTCTTGTGCAATTTTACGTTGATCATTATCAAATAGCTTACATTGAATATCATACCAATCAGGATCTTCTGCTAATTCAGGAATCATCTTCCAATGAATTACAAATGGTTCAAAAATATCATCGTTGGCAATAGCTTTCATATATCTTTCAAAATACCATTGACCAATTCCAACTGTTTTATTTGGAGTTGAAAGCACAATCGTGCCGTAAGGAATCCTTGCTTTTCGAGCTTGCATTTGGTTTGTAGAAAGTGCCGGCACCATTGAGGTCCAAGCTGTATTGATATAATTAACAAAAGCTGCCTCATCAATAACTAAAAATGTAATCGCTTTACCACGAAGAGTTTTATCAGGTGCATTTGGATTAACAGGAGATGCATAAACTTTACTTCCATTTGTTAAAATAAATGAACGCTCAGTTCTTTTTGCAAAACCACGTCCAAGAAGTCCTCCGGGTGGTTTCATCCAATCAGGAAGTTTTTCAACCATACCACGAATAACTCGAGCAAAGTCTGTAGCTTCAGCTCCGTCTTTTGATATAATACCAATAACAACATTGTCATAAAATGTAGTTAACCATGTTGCATATGCCTGGACAACAGTTGAAATTCCAATTTGTCTACTTTTTAATACCAATACATATTTTTTAAGATTAATAAGATCAATTAATTCCGTTTGTTTTGCATAAGGTTTGAATAATACATCTTTACCTGGAAGTTCTAAATAAACGTAATTCACACAAAAATAATTAAAACTTGCTCTACATTTTAAAAACTCAGCTATATATTGATTAGCTAAATTTTTTAACTGCATTGGTTTTCTTATTTTCGCCATATTATTTATCCTTTAAATACAAATTTTATTTGCTAATTTCACTGATGAACATTCATTTTTATGTCCATATTTATAGTGACATTTTTTACAAACAGATAAAGCTAAATCTGGGTCAAGTGCAAAAAATGGTTCTAATTTTTGTGGTCTTTCATGATGAACATGCTCAGCTAACCCTCCACAATATTGACATTCATAATTATCTCGTTTTAAAACATAATCCCTAAATGTTTTATATTCTGATGATGTATATGATTTTATATTTTCTGATATAGGATCATTTCTTAAATTATAAAGAGGACATTCATTTTTACATTTTTCTGAGCAATAAAAATAACACCCACCATTACCATGTTCAATTTGTCTTATTCTTTCATATATTTGACTATACGTTGGAGTAAACCAACCACCTTGTTCTTTTGAATTTGAACAATTATGGTTTTTACAATGCACTTGAATTTCTTTTTTATTTAATTTATATCTCATTTCTTCAATTTTTGAAAAAATTAAATGTTTATCATTGATTAATTCGATAGTAATTCTTCTACTATTATATATAAATAAATTATATTTTTTACCTTTGGCATTTTTATTGTTTTTTAAAGATATTCTTAAATTATTTTTATGAGTATCTGATAAGATTTTTCCTTTATTTGATTTACTTATATTTTGTTTATGGGTTTTTGTTAATTCTTTTTCATACCAATAATTTTTTGATCCCAGATGAGATTCTTTCATTTTTTTTAATGTATTTTCAGAATATATATTATTTTTTCCTTTATTCCAAGGTGTATGATCAGATAATTTTTTACTAATCTTTCTTCTGACGCATGGACAAGATTGATAAGTTTTACTACAACACCACTTCCCGTTTTTAAATTGATGTATTGCTTCTTGCCCACATCCATATTCACATAATTGCTTCGCCATACTATTCCCCTTATAATTTTGTTCTAACTTTAGGTTATTGACCTATTAGTTCTCATTAGAAATAAATTAGCAGATGATTGCCAATCTGTTTCTTTAACAAAATTTATTTGGCTTGCTCTTAATATATACAATCCTGTAAAATCTCGAGTAGCTCCAATTTTTGTATCTATTTTAACAGCTTCACCAACATTCATTAGATTTAATATTTTCATACTTTGTTGTACGTTAACTGAAAGTTCTGTAATTGCACAAATATTTCTTGATAATTTTGCATTAATAAAAGATTTAGTTAACTCATAACCAGTATGATCTTTATGTAAAGATACTCTTGTCTCAGATGATAATGCTTTATTGTCATAAAATATTTTATCACCTTTTGAAATTAATCCATATTCTTGTGCAAATGATTCAAGTTCAATATCAATAGGAGCAAATAATCTATCTTTTGGTTTTACAACATATGTCATATGTGGAGCTAAATATGCAAATGCTGAGTTTCCTTTATATTTAGTATGCATATTTTCAGTTGTATAAAATCGTTTTCCATCATTACAAGATTCTATTGTTTTTGTATTGTCTATATCAGTAGGCAATTGATATATTATAAATTGATCCGATTTTTTCATTTTTTTTGTTAAATTTTTAATATTAACTATATTATCATGACTACAATATATTGCTGCCATTCCATCATATATTCCAAATGTTCTATTTACATATCTTAAATTTTTATATAATGTACTTGGTGGAATAAGCACTTGATCTATCACTTCAGGATTTTGCCCTTGTGATTCATAATTTAATGTTGCCCCAGCAGAAGATATCATTTCAGATATAACAGTCGATATTTTTTTACCTTGATGAACAGAGTTTACAAATGTGTTCATTGTAGTATATGCATCTCTTGCTACACATGTGAATGTAATTATACTTCTATCTTTTTGCATATTAGCTGGAGATTGACTATTTATTGGAGATATTTCTATTGGCATATCTGATGATAAATACATGAGTTCAAAACTAATTTCTTCCATAACAATTGATGGAGATGTTGCAAACAACCGACTCTTTAACTTCAAAGGTTTTTGACCATATATTTCATCTAAAATAATATCCGTTGGATCTAAAAATAACTGTAATAAAAATGTTTGATATGGCAAATCAATTGAAGTTAAAATTGTAAGCGAATGCAAATCTAGCGTAAGATCTATTTTTCCAATTTTTAGTTCAAACTCATATGTTCTATTAGGACTCCAATATCGACTATTATCTTGTGCCATTCTACTATCCTCTTTTTCATGGTATTTTTATTTTGTTCCAAAAAAAACCGAACGAAAAAAAATGGGGAGCTTTTACCCCCCATAATTTTTGACATTTTAAGATGACTCAAGATCTTCTAATACTTTATACATTCTCGCTGGAATTACAAGAACGCTTTCTGCTGCATTTTCAAGAAGGCGTTTGCTATTCAAATTCGGTTCAAGACTACTGTATCTTGCAATTGCTAAGAATACTTGCCATGCCGATGGAAGTGCCGGGGGACCATCTGTTTCTGGTTGAGGATTTAATTCAGCCAATATCGATGATATTTTTTCTTTTCGATTTTTACCAATGCCTTCAATTATATCAAGTACAGATAACATTTCATCTTCATTCAATCTGCTGTTAAAACTTGATGTAATCATATCAGTAATATTGTCATGGAAAACTTGTATATAAGATCCAACTGCTGATGATAATTGGGTTGTTGAACTTTCAACATGAACTTGTCTCATCTCACCCAACGAAAAGCCAAATATAGTTCTCCCAATTTGACTCCCCACATTATCAATTGAAATACCAAACCCTAATGATGCTGCTCTTGTTCCATTGTAACTATTGTTTACAATCATAACAGGAAGTACATCGCCAACTTGAGGTATACTGTGACTACTTTGAAGAATTATTTCATTTCTCATTCTACAAAAAGAGTTCCAAAGAATTGTATTTTCTTCGAGTATCGGCATTCCAATACTTTGTATTGCAGTTCTTATTCTCTGATTGATAGTGTCATTTCCTATAAATTTATAAAACTCGGAAACATAACCTGCATATTTATATTCTTCTTCTTCAGGACCTTTTGTAAATATCCCGATTAATGGTGTGTCCATTCCATCAGTAGGATGACTATTATGAAGAATATGATCAGATAATGATTTTAATTCACGATAAACAACTTCACCATATCTATCTTCATATTTAAATAATCCTTTATAAGAATTTGCTACGTCCAAACCCATTACCTCTGCTCTTACACTAAATGGGGTTCGCATTTTTTAATATCTCCTTTCGGTATTATATCATTCCCAGATATAATATCATTTATCTGTTCTATCAATTTCATTTTCATTGTTTCTTGGAACATATCCATTGAACCTTTAAACACATGTGCTACAAGCATTCCTGCTATTTGTTCTACTGCTTGATCGGTTGATACAGGTCCTGATATACCTGAATATCGATTTTTTAAAATATTAAAATTGTGTTTATGATTCAGTGATAAAACCATATTAGCTTCATATAATTTGCTTGACATCCCGCCTTTGCTAGTTAAAACTGTACCTTTATTCATATTATTTAACTTCCTTTTATATTAAGTTCATTATATAATTTTGAAAGTAATAAGTTTCGCCCATCATTTGTATTTTCATAATCATCATTAAATATACTTATAATATTATCTGGTAATGCTTTTATAAGATATTTATAATTTATTTTATTAGGAAATAAAACTTTTTGTCTAAATGGCTTTTTCAAAAAATAGGTTCTTATATGACCAGCTTTTTTCCCGGTTAACATCATCACAATACATCCATAATCACGAAAGGTGAAATGTTTTTTATATTTTATAATTTGAAAACGTCCAGCAACTATTCCACATTGGTTTCTTGCATAAACAGGAGTTATTTTATCATGGAAATGAAATCTTTTTTTATCTTTATTTGTAAGAAACCAAGATTCCCAACCAGAAGGTACTTTTTTAATAACACCACAACCAAATTTAATAATATCACCCTTTCTAAATTTCATTGCTACAGTGTCATCTAAATATCGTTTTTCTCGACGACATAAGTAATGTTCCCCATGAAGGTCTCTATACCGATAAGGGAGTTGATAAGGGTGTTTAAATACTAATGTATGTTTTTCCCATGGAAACATTTTACACCCTCTGAATAAATGATCGTAGGTATAGTTCTCTTCCATCAAATTTAAATGACGAATGTTGTAGACCAACTTTAAAACGTTTTTCAAGTTCCCATAACATTGTCATTCGTTCTTTTGTCCATATTGATGCATGAGGGCATGATGGTTCATTTAATAACTCTGTTGTTAAGGTTATATTATGAGCATGAAAATCAAAATTTGGATCTTTCATAAAACTATGTTCATTGACCAGCATATTAGCCAATATTTTATAATTCGGAACAATAACATCAACATACCCACCTTGTTTTAATACAGTCGATACAAGATATATAAAATATTCAACCTGAGTAAATGGCACATGCTCAAGAAAACGATATATTACAACTCGGTCAAATACAATGGAAGTCAGTTCCATAAATTTAAATACATCCATATTTAAATTTTTAGTTACATTGCATCTATCAGGATCAGTTTCCCAACAACGAATATCATTTTCAATATTTCCTGCATCTTCATGTGAAAAATATGATGTATCTACATTAAGAACATATTTAGAATTGAACATTTCATAATCTTTTGTGTTAAATTCAAGCGGTTCAAATTTTCCTGCTGCTAAATTTAGTATAAGCATTTTTACCTCACATTTTCGTAAACTATTGATTTTGTAAACGGTTCGATATAAAACTTGAAATACTTTTCTCGATCTACATCATCTGTATCCATGATTTTTAATGTTGATTGAGATACTTCTAATTCTCCATATCCAAGTAAGAATATATTGAATTTTCCATTTTTGACTGGGATTCCAAACAACTCAGGATTTTCTGTTTTAAAAAAATCCTCCTTGAGTTTTTGTAGTCGAGTGAATAAAGCATTTTTATTAACATCAAGCATCAAGCATAATTTTTTATAAATCTCATCCATTGCTTTATAATGAAAAGAAACACCTTTTACTTTTATTTCATTATTACTATCAACTGCAATATAAGATTTCCTATCAATTGAACAAACAAATGTTCTTAACACTTGTCTTAACTCCAATGGAACATGACCAATATTTGTTACATGCAGTTGTCGTATTAAAAGTAATCCATCATACTGACGTATTACAATCTCATTATCTTTAATATTATTTATATTAATATAGTCATTGATAATTGATTCAGTCGTGTTTCTTAAGAGAGATGTTATTCTTGGATTATCTCGCATCATTTGACCTATCATGATATTTCTTCCAAGTTTATCTTCAGGGTCAATATGTGAAAGATCATATCCTTTGTTTTTTAAAATTGTATAGTGACAGGCTTCAATATCATAAATTAAAACATCTTTCATAACGAATGGTAAATTTGGGTTTAGTTGCATTTTGGGTGGGGTCAGACTATTACATCTGACCCCAATTCCCTTAAATCAACGTATCAATAATAACATTGTCTATTTGAAGATGATGATTAATATCTTCAATTGTTGCCTGTCGTTCAAGTAACCAGTTGACTGCATCATTATTCAACACAAGTCCCTCAGCTTTTGAGCTTTGTTTATATCGTAACTGTAAGGCTTCAATATCTACTGCTTCACTGAGTTTGTGTCGAGTGTCAGCTGAGTCTTTTGTAATAATTGAAATACTTGTATCCTTTTTCTTGGCCCGAACAATGCCATAAGGGATCAAAACATCATCAATATCATTACAAAATACAGAAATTAACCCTGTACGGACACCATAGCTTTTTACAAAAATACCATTACCAAGATCATAAACAATTCTGAATCCATTATTATAAACCTGCATATCCATTGCAGGTTTATTCAACACTGGAAGTAAATGAGCATCATTAAAAACAACTATCCGTTTTTTTTCATTTCCCTCTTCTGTGTCATACGGAACCGTTATAAGTAATTGTTCTTTTGGGTCAACGTTAGTAATTGCCATGGTTGGTTTTCTGATATTCGGAAAGTTTTCAACATGTGTTGTAAACCAATCTGATAAATTTGAAATTTCAATTAATGATGGATCTATAATAGGTTCTTCTGTTTGCACGGTTTCAAGGACCTTCGAAATATCTAAATCATTTTCAGAAAATACAATTGGTTCTTCTGTTGCTCCATTTTTAACCATCTGAGATAAATTTTCACTCATTGTAATTAGTTCTCCTTTACATTTTTATTTTTTCCACTTATTACTTTCTTCTTCTGGATTTTCTCTCCAGTCATTAGGATTAATATCAGCAAATGTTTCTAATGCTGCCCCTGCTAATGCAAAGACTTTAACTAATTGTTCATATGCTTCAACTGGTGCTGATCCTTCTTTCATTTCATCTGAATGAATTAACCATTGTGGTGGTTTTGCAATCCATTTTCCTGAGTATCCTTTTTTGACTTTCTGTATATATTCTTCAATAAATAAAATGAAACTTGCAAAGTTTAAAGATTTTATATCAGAGTATTCGCCAAAACAACATCTTTGATATTCTCTTTCTCTTTGATAAAGCTTAAATAATTCTCTGCTATTCATTCATCACTCCTTGAATTTAATTTGACATTTCATATCATGATATCCACACCCTTCTATTTTATGAACTTCTTTATGACAATCTTTACATAGAGTTATAACTTTATCGAGATCAGCACTTTCTAATGGTTCCCATCTAATTCCCTCTATATGATGACAATGAAGTCCACTATCAAGTTTATCTTGATGTTTACCACATTTTTGACAAGTATAATTATCAATTTCTAATCTCATTTGTCTAAGTTCTGGTTGAACTTCTCTGGATGCATATTTAATACTTGTTGGATCATTATGCATATTATATAGTATGCATTCTGCTTTACATTCATCAGAACAGTATAAATAACACCCTCCGTTTCCATAATCATTTTCTAATTGTCTTATTCTTTCATATAATTGTGAATATATTGGAGTAAACCAACCACCCTTTTCCTTTGAATTTGGGCAGTTATGATTTTTACAATGTACTTGAATTTCTTTTTCACCTGGTTTATCAGGATTATAACGTAGTTCTTCTTCTTTATAAAAAGTTAGATATTTTTTCTTTATTTTAGATATATTTAATCTGTGTTTTATTCGCTCCAACTTATTTTTATATCTTTCTGTGTTTCTTTTACTTTTTAATTCTTTAGTATTTTTACTATCTTTTTTCCCAGTCATTGCGATTCGCTGTTTTTCTTTTTGAGATTCGGAAACAACTTTACCTTTTTGTGCCATACTTATAATTTCTTTATGGAGATCTGATATACGTTTACCAGTATTTGATATAGAGATTTTTTTCTTTATATTATTAGATTTTTCTATTCCATAAAGATCTTCATAGCTTTTATCTTTATATCGATAACTTTGTTTTTTCTTAAATTTATCAGCATATTTTTTTCCATATATTTCTTCCCATGTTTTATCTTTTTTATTTTTACTTAACTTTTTCTTATGAGCAATAGAAAGTTTTTTATTGCGAGTATTATGTCCATGTATGTAACTATTATTTATATTTGTAACATTCTCTCCACAACCACATTTACAAAGTGGGAATTTGTTATATAAATTGGTCACCATTAAAACCTTCTGGTACCCCTTTCCAATTTATTGCAATTGCTTCGTGTGTATGGATTGATTCTTCATGGACGCATTTTACAATCCAATCTTTTATAGGCATTTTATTTAATACTTGTGATATTATACGGATTGCATCTTCAACAAACATTGGATTTTCTGCTGCAACTCTTGCAATTTCTTGCTCATCGATTCTTTTTATTATGGGAAACGGCACAGTTTTAATATTTGCTTCAACTGTCTCAATGATATCCTCTAACCATATATAATTACTTGGGTTACACTCAACTAGTATATGAGCAAACGATCTTTGATTATGAGGATATCCATGACTCCCATTTTTTTCTAAATGGTGACATAACTCTGCTGAGCATGGGCAATATGATGCATACTGAATTGTCACTCCCTGAAAAAACTTAAAATTATCATTTAAAATATCACCATCTTTATTTGTATATAACTGACCTTCAAATTTACATTTATAATATAAAGGAAATTTATTATCTGATAAAATAGATTTTCGCATCACTGGCATTCTAAAATCAAATTTCATAAAACTCGAATTACTTCCAACGTTTGTTCGTACCTCTTCTAATATTTGTTTTATTAACTTTTGTTTAAGTGGAAGATCAAGATATGGAGATAAGGTTAGTCCCAATCTTGACATTGAGATACCTTTTATACCGGCATCCAAATTTGTTCTCATTGAAACATTTGCATTTAACTGGTAAAATCCTCCTGTTTTAAATTCTAGTTTGAATGGTAGTTCAATGTTCTCAACACCAACCTGCATAATAGGCATTTCGATTTTTGGTACTGAGCATTGAATATCAGGCAAATCCTGTTTATCTATCATTAATAAACTTTCTCCTTTTATAACTATTTTAAATCTTTTTTTCTGGCCACTCTTTAACTACATCTTTTGGATCAAAATGAAAAATATTTTGTGGTTCAGGCGTATCTTTATTTTTCATTTGACGATTAAAATCTAAATCTAAATCATCAGTCATTTTTTGAATACACTCAGGTGGTTTAATGGATTTTAAATTACATGCAGATTTCAATTGTTCTCGTATCATCCTTTGTTCTTGTATTTGTTCACTTTCTTCATCAAAATTATTTTGATATTTTTTATTAAAATGTTGTGATTGATGTTCGAAACTGTCATAAAGAGAAGCTTTTGTTACCATCATCGAATCAGTAGTTAAATCGCTTGCCGTTGTATATGTATTAGCGGCAGTACTTTCCCAATAAAAATTATCCCATATATTATTACTCATTGTTGATCGACTCCAATCACTGTTAAATAAGAATTTAATAATTTAACAGATTCAGGGGTTGAGTCAAGGTCTTTTGGTTCTTCTGATTTTTCATCAATAAATCCTCTAATATAAGCATTCTTTCTTGCAATACAATCGGATTTAGTTGTTAAAAATTCAAAAAGATTTATTGGTGCATCATGTCCAATAATACATGCAGTTTCCATTTCACCACACCTTTGACCCCCCTTGTTTTTACGACCCCCCAATGGTTGAAGTGTTCGTTTAGCATACGCTCCAATTCCACGAGCAGAAAGTTTTTCTTCAGCGATATGAACCATACGTAAAAAGTAAATATACCCGACTGCAACAGGATTTTTTAAGTGAGTTTTTGCTAGAGGTTCATATATTCTTTCCTTGAATTTTGTATGCGTGTATTCTAATGCATTTTTAATATCTTGAAGTTTACATGATTCAAATGGTGGCTGAATCAATGTAAGTTCATTTATGAAATCTTCAGTTATTGTCTTCGGTAGCTGTGTAGCAAATTGTGTAACATACCACTTGTCTGCCGTTTTATCAATAATATCAAGGTATGCTAACAGATACTTTTTGATTTCGTTTTGATCAACCTTATCTTTAAGTAACTGTAACATGTTTTGTTTCAGATCATAGAGTGACATTGATAATTGTAACTCAAATAATTGACCGATATTCATTCTTGATATGATACCAAGAGGGTTGATGCAGATGTCCAAATGCCTTCCATCATCTAATTTTGGCATTTTATTATGAGGTACAATTCTCGAAATAACTCCTTTATTTCCATGTCGGTTAGCAATTTTATCACCAACTTTTACTCTTCTGAAATGAATTCCATACATCTCCACTTTAATACCATTAATCTTTTCTTTCTTTTCTTTATATTTTCCAACAAACGAAAATAGTTCAAGCCCATTCTCTTTAATAAATCTATTGGCTTGATCTTTATCCAACTTATCTTTTATAATCTTTTTGAGAATTAACTCTTTTTCTTTCTGTTTTTCGATTGTTTTTTCTACCCAACCTTGAAATTCGGGAATATCGTTATTCCATTCATTGGCATATATATTTACCTCTGGAATAATAAATGTTTTTTCAGCTTCAAGAGGAATTGCTTCATTAAATACCGAATACATATCATCAATTGTTAGAGTTTTTAAAATTGCATAAGGACTACCTGCATTAATTGTTTCAAATTCGTTTGGTAATGGATTATATCCTTCTTTTGTTAAGGATAACAATACCTTGTGTGGTGGAATTGTAAATGATAAATCCTTAAAATGTACTGATGTTAAAATGTCGTCATTTACAAGACGATCTGATACAACAATTCCGTCTTCATAATTATTGCCATAATATACCATAACTCCAGTAAGAAGATTTCGACCAAATTGAATACTTCCATCTTTACAGAAATTACTTTCTGCTAAAATATCTCCTGCTTTGAATTTGTCTCCTGGTTTGACATAAACATTCATAAAATCCATGTGTTCAACGTAGATTTTTCTATATGCAATATTAAATATATCAACACCACCATCTGTATAACTAACGATGAGATATTTTGTATCGATATGAATAACCTCACCATCTTTCTTTGCTTTTTTAACAAATTGTGTATAGTCCGAATATAGATGTTCACATCCAGATTTGATCATTGGTTGGTCAAAATCTTTCAATAATATTGACTGTCTCATTTGTGAAGATGACATTTGCAAACGTGTTTGATCATCATGCTCCAAAAACGGAACCATAGAAACAGGAATTGATATTGGCTGTTTTTCTAAAAAATCTGGTGTAAATTTTAAATTTTCATCTAATTTTACATTGGGAATAAGATTTTGTAAAACACCACAGTTATCACGATCAGGTGTATCAACTGGGCATATACGTCCAAACATTGATGGAGTAATATCTCGTAAATGTCGTGGAATGTTTTCTCTTTTGAACCCACCAGGACCCAGCATGCTTATTCTTGAAAGTTTTGTTAATTCTTCAATTGGATTAATTGAAAAATCAAATTGAACAATATCTGAAACATTACACTCGGATAATATTTGTGTTGAACTAATATTAAATTTTGGATGTCGTGCTGTTCTGTTTGAAAAGCATAAATCAAATACAATTTTTGATAGTTTTGCAAAGATCATATACTCAAAACATCTTACACGTTTATTTGTAAATAATGTATCATCAATATTGCCAACTTCCATTGCCCATAATAATTCTTCAATGAGCGATCCGGTTTGTAAAAACTGACATGTTATAGGATCAATTTTTGGAATTAGATCTAATGCATAAAGAATATCTTCTCCTTTTGATTTTGCATTATATCTTGAATAAAGACGCCCTACTTCTAAAATAAAGTCATCCTGAGTGTATCCTTTCGATTCTTCATAAAACAATTTCAAATCTTGAATTAACAATTCCATTAAATTGGTTTTATCTCGAATTTGAAATGTACTCAATGAAAATCGTTTTTCCATTTCTTCTATGTCATAATATGCCAACATAAGCAATGAAAGCGGAATTTTTTTTCCTAAGAAACTTATATTAATATTTGGTTCTTCTTTACTTTTTATAATCATTAATGTTGCTACATTTGTTCTTAATTTAATAGATTCTCCTCTTGTAACAACCGGAATATCAAATAACTGGAATAAAGGAATCTTTTTTCTTCCGTTTATCATTATATAATTATCATCAATAATCTTTGGAATAAAGATACTCAAATCAATATTATGATTACCTTTTTGTAAACGAATTACAAGAGATTGCTTAAGAGTTTTTGATAGCTCGCCTGATGAAAATCTTGAATCTTTCAAATTTAATTCTGTAATTGTAAAACCGATTTCTGTAACCGGTTGAAGTATCTGAGTCGCTAAAGGTAAAATATTCTCATAATCGAGTTTCCTTAATGTGAAGATATTTTTATCTTCGTTTTGGATTTTGAAAATTGGATTAATTATGTTCATTTAGTAGTTTACCCCTTTCTTGCTTTTCATTTTTAGATTGATAATGTTCCTTGTTATTATAATTATTTAGTAACAAATCATTTTATCATTTCCCCTTTTAATATTTTATCCATTATTCCTGAATAACGCCCTTTATACATAATTCCTTTTAATATACTACGTTTTGGATTTGAAAATGCCATTGCCAATATCCAACTTTCTTTATTTGGCACACTCTGGATACTGAAATATGATGGTTTAACTTTATCTCTATCTTTAAGCAATCTCCACTTACGTGAGTTTTTCCACATCAATTGAGCAACTACACATTCAAAATGAACATGATGAATATCTTTATTATATACTGCAAATAAATCATGTACGATATCTGTATATGTTTTACCTTTAAATCTATGAAGAAGTTCTGCAACTGTTGCTAAATCCCCAATAATATCTTTTTGTTTCATACCTCGTTCGTCAGCATCATCGCCTTTAATAACAGCTGATCCTGATGTATGAAATGTTCTTAATACCAATTGAGTTCCTCTCTCACCAAGTGTTTGTGCAGCAATAATTCCTACGAAACGACTATTAATATATTTATAAAGATCTCCGTAACATGTTTTGCATAAGTTAGGTGATTTACAAAGAATCGGACTTCGAATTTTTATTACTGTTCCAACTAATTCTTCACAATTTGTATCTGTTATTTTAACTAATTCACCGCCCCTTGACATGTTACGACCAATGAGCATTTTTGCTTTTTTACTTGACTTTACATTAACTTCAAGGAAATCCGTTGTGCCACAATCATCAAGAGTTTCGTCAATTTGCAAATTAGCACATGTGAATATCAATTTTCTTGATAGATACCCACTTGTTCCTGTGTTTAATGCAACATCAAGAAGACCTTTTCTACAACCATTGGTTGATAAAAAGAATCCTTCTGGAGTTAATCCTTGAACTAAACTGTTTTTAATTGGAGTTGGTAAAATTTCCCCATCAAAGTTTGAAATAAACCCACGGGTTAGTACCATCTGTTTTGCTTGATCCCAACTTCCCCTTGCTCCAGAGTCAATCATATATGCATAAGGAAATGTTTTTTTCAATTTTTCAATTATATCTGGGCTATTTGCTGCAACTAATTGATCCCTAATTTCTGGTCTATTATAAATTGATGCCCTGATTTCGTCTGCTCCATCAAAATCGAAATCATCAAGAGACATTGTACATCCCATAAGTGTTGCATATTTAAACCCAACTCTTTTGATATTGTCAAGTGTATGTGCTGTTATTTGCTCTGGGTATGAATCTTTAATTTCATTTAATATTAAAAGAAGTTTCTTTTCATTAACAACCTCTCTGATTTCAGGATATCCATCTGGTAAGCAATCATTAAATAATTTAAATCCTTCTTCTGGGGTTTCAAAGTCTGGTGATGTTATAAAATATATACCAAGAATAATATCTTGGCTTGGAGTAGTTGTTAATTTTTGATTTGACGGGCTACTTAAATTTTTAGTAATGAACATCTTTTCACGAATCTCTTTTTTCGCTTCTTCACTAATTGGAATATAAACAGCCATTTGATCCCCATCAAAGTCTGCATTAAATGGAGGGCAAACCAACGGATGTATCTTAATAACTTTGTCAAGAGTTATTTTAATATTAAATGCAAGCATCCCCAATTTATGAAGAGATGGTTGTCTATTTAATATACAAACTTCATCTTTTGTTATTTCTTCGCATATTTTATATAATATTGGATTGTTGGTTTCAATACATTTATCAACAAAGTCAATTGATTTATTTAATAGTTTAAACTTACCAATTGCGATTATTTTTTTAGCAATAGGCAATTTAAATAATTCTAAAATCATAATATATGGAAGAACACATTGATCAAGACTTAATGTTGGATCGGGTGTTATAACTGCTCGACCAGAAAAATCAATACGTTTACCTAAAATATTACCACGAATCAATCCTTCTTTTTTTGCCATCTTTTCTAAAATTCGATGATATAGTTCATTAACATCTTTTTGTAATTGTTTAAAATATGTATAATATAAATTTTTATCTCGAATAATATCAACTACTGTATCTTTCATTATTTCTTTTTTTGTTAATATCTGGACATAATAACGATTAATTTTATCCATTAATTGCTTTCCGCCCGATGCTGCAGATGAAGGTCTTAAGTCTGGAGGAAGAACAATAATTTGATTTATTAAAAGGCTTCCAATATTATCGTAAATTAACTTCCACTCAGGAATTCCTTCTTTTGAAAGACCGCTAGATAGATCTTCAATTAATTTATATATTGCATGAGTTTTTTCCCAATATTCAGTTCCTTCAGGTTTTTTATCTTGATCGGAACCAATGATATGTTCAAGTCCATCCATATATAAGTAACTTTTTTCATTTCTCATCAGCTCATCAATAGCATGTTTTAAAGTTTTTCCACCAACTTCTACAAGTAAATCATAGAAAATTGGGTTAACTACTGGAATGGGCAAATTTATTTTGGCAAAGCGTGTTCTTCTTACATCGCTATTAACAACATCAACTCCACATATTGCGCATTTTCCTCCCGATTTTGATAAGCCATAGTAGGTTCCGCACTGACATGTGTAATTTTTTATTGGACCAAAAATTTGCTCAGAGAATAAACCCTGAGAATGAAATTTTTTCTTTCCGAATACTTTTAGAGTAGTTACTTCCTCTAGATTTTCACAAAATTGTGCGTAATCTAAAATTTTTGGCATTATCAGTTTCTCCTTAAATTGAAAATTTTTCTTTCATGAGATCTGCTACCTCTTTGAGATGTTGTTTGATTCGTTTGGATATAAGTCCATCTATATGTGGTAAAATTGCCAAAACAATTTGAGCAGCATCTTCTTCTTTCAATGTTACATCTAATAAAGTAAGTTGTTTATCAAGCTCATCCTTTATTAATGTTCTTAGATAATCTTCCATTATATTTGACTTGTCGCTCATATTTTTAATCTCCCTTATTCATTTGCATACTCATTGAGTTCATTTTTTTATATTCAAGATGTGCTTTTGCTGGCATAAAAAAACAACTGTCAAGATAATAAGTTTTAATATTTGTTAAAATCAATTCATAATACACAGATGAATATTGAACACCTTTTTTATAGTCAGGCAAACAATATAAATTTGTATCTGGATCTCTATTAGGATGAAATCCATGTAATGCAATTGTTTCTACTATATCATTAAATGTTGTTACTGTAAAACCATAAATGATATATTGTGGATGTATAGAAATGATTTCATAAGCATTTTTATTTTTTATTACACGAGTTGGTGTGATTTGCCCTTCATAGATATAAGTTTTTTCTATTATGGGCAAATCATTGTTACGGTTCCATAAAATCTTTGGTCCAATTATAAAGTCATTCCTTTTATGCGGCGCCTGTTTCTTCCAATAATTCGATAAATGTTTTCCCATACTTTCTCCTTATAGTAACTATATAATTTGACACGCCTGGTTGTATTTTGACCAAATCTGAAAGTCTTTTTATAACATCCATTGATGTATTTAAACTTCCAGTTGGAATTAATGCATATTGAGTTTCTGCCACCTCTGGCATTTTTTTAAATAATTTCTGTATTATATTTGTGGGTTTTTGTTCACCAATATATATATCTATGGGTTGGATCTTGTTTAAATTTAATATTGGTTTGATATGATCTTCTATACATTGAAGCCTATTTGTCATATCTGATTTTTCATATATAATATCCATTTTATTTTCCATGGATCTTGATATGGCTTTTTCCATGATCGATGGTAGTATATCAAGATCAATTTGTTGAATTAAATTGTTTTTCATCATATCAAAAATTTCTATGCTATCAATTACTTGTGCTGCATAAAAAGACGCTTTATTGATTTCATTTTGTGTTAATTCAATTGTATACGCACCATCATAAGAACAAGCATTTTTAACTTGTTTTCTACAATCTATCATTAAAATACGTCTTGATATATAAAATCTAACATCGATTTCACTTGTTCTATCACATACAACATCCCGACAATCAATGACAAGATTGCATGTAGGGAGTGATGTTTTTCCTTCAACATATTTACGGTTAATTTTAGTGACAGCAACATCATCGTTTATAATATCTGCTAATGCATCGACTTTATATTCGCCAACTTGAAAAGAATTATATATTGATGTAAAGGTATTTTTACTTTCAATTACATCTGGATCTATAATTACTATTTCTTTTACTTGATTAAGTTCCGATATGTGTTTGCATAAAAACCCACCTAACGTTCCTATTCCAATTATTGCTACTTTACGAAACACTAAGCAAATCTCCTTCCGAATGGATTTTTGGGGGACCCGAAGGTCCCCCTTATACTTAATTCATAAAAGATTGCTTAGCAGCCCTTTTTTCCTGCTGGTTTCAGATACTCAAGAGTATCACCGGGTTTTAGAACATACTCGGCTCCAATTTCTTTTCCATTTACCAGACCAGTGGAAAGTCGATCCACATTCAGAACCTCACGGAGAAAATCCCCAACTTCTTTTACAGTTCGTCCTGCAACAGGGAAGTTTCCGGAAGAAGCACCACAGGACACCTGAATGGTGGTGGATGTTTTGAATCCGAAATCAGCTCCGGGTTTGGTAAGAACGCTTTGTGCTTTAAATGCCACTCCACCCATTGCGGCAGGGGTTTTTTCAGCAGGGGCCTTGGATACAGTTGCACTGGATGCACCGAACTTGCTCAGGATAGCATCAACTACAACGCTTTTGGCTTTTTTGGTCATACCGGGAATGGCAAGTTCGTCTACGCACATTCTTTTAAGAGTGACTGCAGTTTTGGTTTCGAGTTGTTCTTTGGTGTAAGTTGTTCCCATTTTTTAAATCTCCTTCGTTGTGTTTAGTTTTTTTTGTTTGTACTTCACTTTGTAATCAATATTAATTACTTTTATTTTACGATTCGAATCTTCGAGTTGGAGTTCATACTTAAAATATCAAAGTAGACCTCCGACCGATCATGCTGGTCCTTTACAAAAGAATTATAAAATAGCCAACACATCAGCGTTGCAACGCCCAGATTTGTAAAATATAACTGGGGTTCTGAATGTGATAGTTCCTCGCATGACATTTCGTCTGGTAACTTATCATTAGGATTTGCAATTTCTGGATGATATGCACATAGATCAGGTGTTAAATTTACACCTCCTTTCCTGACATACAGTTGCGCATTACCATCTGTTAATTCATTCCCACCAGAAATAACAGTAACATTATTTAAATTTTTACAGTAATTATTAATGATCATTCTGGATTTATGATTATCTACACATATAAATACTATTTTATCTTCTTTAATAACTTCGTTTATATTTGATTCATTAATATAAGAATCAAATACATCGAATTCAATGTTACTAAATTTCATAGCAAGTTCATCAGCTTTTGTTTCAGCTTTATTACCAATACCGCTGAATTCTTGACGATCGAAATTTTTCATTTCGTATTGGTCTCCATCAACCAAAAGTATTTCTGCTTCATAATCTTGAGAGAAATTTAGAAACCGACAAAGACGTTCTGCAAGTATAGTTCCGACTCCACCTAAACCAATAATTGTAATATCAATGGGTTGTGTCATTATTACCCCCTCCGAACACCTTTCGCATTTTATCCATCAAAGAACTTTTCGATTTTAATGAACTCAATTGATCTGACCTTTTCGGATCAGGTATCCGTTCAAGATTTTTGTCGGCATCTGCTGCAGCATTTAATATATCTTCATGCTCTTTATCTGATTGGTCAAGAAAAGCCCCTGAATCTGATCTCATTTGATGTTCTATTCCAATAGTTTCTACGGTAATTGGAGAATTGCAGTTTTCACATATCCCAAGCATTTTGATGCTTTCAATGGAATTTTTTGCCCCACAGTGATTACATATCATAGTTTCTTCATCTTCAGATGAATAAGTAAGTTCTATTTTATTATTACAATGAGGACATTCTCCTTCAACTTCAATTTCAGATTCTCCAAATGTTGCTTGGCAATGGGGGCATACCCATTCAAGTTCATCTTCACAATCCAAAACATCATCAGGTAATAGAGTTTGACAAAAGGGGCAGCATTGATCAGTTTCCAATACTAAAACCTGATTACTACATGAAGGGCATGTAATAAATCCTCGTTGCTCCGGTTGCTCAAATTCATCATTTTTTACAACAAGATCTTTTGTCATAACTGGTTCATTTTTATATCTATCCGTGAGATCTTTTTCATCTATAAGGGTTAAATGTCCATCACTTTTACATTTTGGGCATTTTATATCCGCATCAACTGTTGTGAAAATAACATGACATTTTTCACATTGATACATTTCTTCTTCATATTCTACACCTTGTATCTCATTCATAATCTTAAGATTTCGATGTTTGCATGATAAACATGGATTTGATTTATCATAAGGTTTTTCTGTTGGAGATGTTGTTGCAGGTGTTGTTGAAGATGTTGTTGGAGGTAATGGTTTTTGTCCAGCGAATCCAGGTATTGCTATTCGCTGCCCATTTTTTCCAATTGGTCTATCAACTTGATCCCATGCTTGAGGATCATAATGACCTCCCCAACCATATACACCTACATTTCTTCTCCAGTCTTGTTTAGCATAATTACCAATTCCATATCCTCTATATGAATATGTATATATTCCACGTTGGACCATTTTCATCCAGTTCTTATTGAATGTTCCTTTGGCTTTTGATACTTTAAATTGGTATCGCTTATCTAACACTCTGTTTTTATATGAGGTTCTGCTACTGGCTTTTTCATCCAAAACCATTTTACCAGTTGCATCGGGTTTAAATATTTTTGTCATATATTTAGTTTCACTTTTATCAATATCTCTGGTTTTATCCAACCCCAGCATATAATCTTCAGGAGTAACTATAAACCGATGACCGTTAGCAACGATTGATGCAGATATACTTATTTCATCATCAAGCACATGACCAAATGTAATATGGAGTCCATCAAATGTTTTCTCGTCATTATCATCAGTCCCAGAATGAAAAGCTGACATTCTAGCATGACTGTGAATATCTCCGATCATTGTATATCCATCCATAGTAATTCCTCTATTATAGTCACATGCTCCAGCAGTCACTTTTTGAGTTGGAGGAACAATTTTATATTTGCCTGTAGATTCATTATAAAAAAGTAACACAATTGCTTCCCCATGATATTCTTGACATACTGCTTTAAAGAAATCAGCAATTTTCGCTCCCCATTGTGCTGGGATTGGATTGATGTACATTCGTGCCATTGTATTGACACTATTCAAGATTGATATATTTTTGACTGGAGCAATACTTTCCATTACTCCTAATTTCTTTTTCAAAAAGACTCCCTCTTTAGCGACAATATAATATATATCATCATTTGGAAGTTCTTGACTTCCATCATTTACAACAACTTTAAACATTAAGTTCTCCTTTGATTTAAGTATGAGTTTGGCATGTGATTTTCAAATACGTCATAAGAATGTAAATTTAAAAATCCTTTAAGAATGCCAGTTTCCGCGATTTTAGCCGGTATTATTCTTGGAGCTGGAATACAATCTAATTTACATTCTTTTGTCATACACTGATCAAGAACATAAGATTCGTTATAAGAATGAAGATTTTGTATTCGCAATGCTCTCAATGCTCTTGTTGTAGATGGATTATATAATAAATAACCATAGGAATCTTTAAAATCTCTTGTTCCGTTTACAATATCTCCAGCTTGAAATTTGATTTTTGATAAATCTAATGGAACATGATTAAGTGTTTCCCATTGTTTTGATTTTAATGGTATCTTTTTGAATTTTTCAATAACATCATTATACCATAATGTACATCCATTTGAGCAAAGAACTAATGGTTCCCTGCCAGTATCGATAATGAAGGCAACAATAATATTAACATCTTTTTTCGGAAAACAAGAAATTCCAGCAACTTCTGATATAATTTTAGTTCCTGCTAATAATTCATCAATTTTATTTGTTACTTTTCTGATTTTACCAGTATTTATAATACCATACCTTCCATCGATATATTTTGATTCTGAAATATTTCCTTCTTTGTCACTCAGTATAAAATGAATATCACCACAAGCTTCATTGTATTTAAATCCTTTAATCATTTTTACTGTCAACACATCTAATGGATTTTCCCAGTTAGCAACAACTACTTTGTCTCCAATATAAAATTCTGTATCAAAATCCGCACCTTCAACAAAGAATCTATTATCTTTAATTAGGGATTTTGTATAGCTTCCTTTTAATTTACTTAAAGTATAGTAGTTTTCATATATAAGAATTCCATTAACTCCCCAAGCTCCTATTTCTTTTAGGTCATCCTTATAGTTTAAACCTGGTAAAGTAAATAATCTTCGACCAACTCTAAATGCCCCACTGATTGGTTTTACTTTATCGATTTTATATATATTTTTTCTATCGGGGTTATTGGATAACTCAAGTGTTTTATAACGTCCTTTTAACTTTGAGTTATTATTTCGAAATTTTGCAACAATTTTCTGATTGTCAACGATAATAGAATCAAATTTCATTATATGACCACTAGTCATACCACCGTCATATCCATGTTCAGTTATAATAATATATTGTTCATTTTTATTTAACACAACCCCATTGAGTTCAGGCTTATCAAGTTTGAACTCAATTGCATCAAGGTTTGAGCTAAGATAATAATCATTCCCCAGTTTGACTTCAACTATATCAGTGTTGTCCATACCACGACTTTTTCTTATATAGTCTACTTTTTTATAGGATTTTTGATCCCCTTGTGTAACAACGAGAATTTTACCTGGGGTGACAATTGTTTTATTTGCAAGAGTTATTTGACTAACTCTTCTTTGTTTGGTGATTTGTTTTATTAAGAATTTATAACAATTTTTTGTTAATTTCATCATAGATAGTTTATCATTAATAGCAATTTGAATATATTTAATATTGCTTCCATCTGGAAACCCAACAAATGAGGAAATAAAAGCTATCTTTCCGCTTTTAGTTTTAAAAGAATCCCCAACGTTCATATTGGTTTGATCATCAAGATACATACCTTGAGCAATATCAAAGAATAACTTAGATGTTCTTTTTGAACGCTTAGAGACTTTCATTTCAAGTCCAGTATCATATGGTCTACAAAACACATCAGTAAGTTGTTTATATCCCATTGTTTTTTTGTTTTTCAATGAGAATGATTTTTTTATATGTTTTATGCGCTCCCCAATTGTATGCTCGATTTTTAACCAATCTGCATTATAGATAAACATTGGGTTTTCTTGGCTCATATATTGCCACTCAAGATAACTATTTAAAATTGGAACGTCTCTATATGAACGGTAATTATATGTATAATCTGTGTTAAATGTGGCAGACCACCATACCATAATTGCATGTTGAACAGTTGCAGTTAATGACTTGCATCTTTTACAGATTGCATCACCAAAACAAACGAATCCGCTATCTGATATATTACACATTGGAATTTTGAGTAGATAATCTGATAGTCCAGTCATTTGTTGTGTTCTTAAAAATATTTGAGCACATGATACTTCATTATATTTGGTAATATAAAGTATAAAGATGACATATGGGAATGCTAAAGTGAAAGAATAAGGAGGTGAATTTTTGCTTAGCCAATCTTTATATCCATACAAATCTAATTTGTTAACTTGACGTAGACGTGATATCTCACTAGTTGCACTCATATTTGATTTTATAGTTCTGTATGCTGGAGGTTCCTCAATAACAACCATATATCCAGAGTCCATTTCTTCAATGTATCTACAATTAGGAGGCATTATAATACCTTCAACATTTGACGATACGACTTGATCAATATATTCAGATGCCAACATAGTTTTCTTTTTAATAGTTGGAATTGACTCTCCTTCATGTTTTTTAGATGGGTATTCTGAATAAAATAAGCTTGCATATCTTCCATTCAATCTAATTTCTTCAATCAAATCATCGCTTCTGGTTTGTACCATTCTCTATCCCCTTAACATTTTAAGTTTTTTCGCAAATTGTGTTAAAATCTTTTCTGCCTTATTTTCGTTAATAACCCACACTTTTCTTCGACGAGTTGGTATCATGTCTTCCGGATCTTCTGAAATTCGATATTTTTCTAATGTGCTATAAATTGCAATGTATGATTCTTCATCTTCTCTTTCTAAAGTTAAAAAACCAATTTCTTTATCATTTCTTCCCGGCACATTCAGTGATAAAAAGACTCGTGGACCTCTTGGTTTTAATTCTTGATATTGAATTGATGATGATTCTTCTTTAATAATATCATCACATATAACTCTTACTTGCTGAGTTAAATCTACATCTTTCAATTCACGTAATAAATCTTTTAAAATTCCCATGTTTAATCACCTTTTGAATGGTCTAATTTTAAACCTTTGATTTTGATCTCCATCTAGTTCCAACCAGTCAACCTGTTTAAATGGAACTGATCTCCAATCTTTCTTTTCTAAATCGTACACATGGATAATACTACTTGATTGTAGAATTTTTAATATTTTTGGTAAATTAACTGTTTTGGGGTGTTGTGTTTTTGGAATTTTTGAAAAATCCAATGTGCATTTCATAATCCTTATTGTTCCATCTTTTTTAACAAACTTGACTTTAGCTTCTCCAGCAGAATAAAGCTTTACCCAAAAGTCAATTGCACTACGTAAAATATCATTTTCTGTCTGCGGCATTGATTACTCCCTCCCGTTTATCTATATGGACTAAATCGCCTTCTCCATCATTACCATGATTATCAATATATTTACTCATCATTAAACATGAGTGATTGCACAACTCACAATAGTTTTGTTTATCTATACATAACAAATTATAAAATTCTTTTGAGACTAAAGATTCAGTTTCAAACAGATTTCTTATATGTACATGTGGTGTTAATGAACCTTTAATACGAAGACATAATCTCATAGTTCCATCTGCGTCAACTGTTACATTATGAATACCTCTTTCAAGTTCACAGTCAAAATTTGATGGTAATGTATCAAACATCTTTGGAATTAATACCTCCTTCATATGAATATATAAATTATCATCATTCATCATTTGTGAAAGCATGTTAGCCAACTCCCATGATTTTTGAACAAGTTGATCTGTTTTTGTCACATTTGAAAAATCGTAATGTGAGTTTTTTGCAACATCCACAAATGTAATATCACTGTATATTTCATGTTTACTGAGATTGCTTACAAGGTCATATAAGAACTTTTGATTTTCATTCATTACTGTTATTTCAGCAACGACATCATTTACATCGCTTTTAGCTTGAATCTCTTTTAATCGTTTCATACCTTCAATACTTTTCTTGATTCTATCCTTACTATTATAGTTAGGATTGTTGAATATTGGATCTACTGAACTTGTAAACCCATCAACATAATCAGTTTCATTAAATAACCGTTTTATCAAAGGTTGAATTTCAGGAGTGTTGTTGCTTATAACTGTATAATAAATTTCATTCTCATTACAAAAATTTATAATCTCTGGTAAATCTTTTCTCAATAATGGCTCACCACCATACAAAATTATGAATATTTTGGGATTGTGTTTTTTAAATGCCATTAGTGCATCCGTAACAGTCTTCGTTGACATTTCTTCTTTTGTATAATGCTCCATTCGTGGATACTGGCTTGGCATCCCCGGATAATTTCTAACGAGTGCACAATAATCACAATTAAGATTACATCTTCTTGTAAGTAGAAAATTAACAATTCTTATTTTACTCATTATCACCTCTAATTATATATTTATACCATTTGTTTTCAAACTTCTTTGAAACATTATTATCTACTTCTAAACGAACCACAATATTTTTATTAACAAGACCTTTTTTACAAATATTATATGAATATGGGGACATGGTTATAAATTTAGGCCCCATAGTTTTTGATACCCAATCTAAAGGACCATCATTTGCATGTTCGTTAAGTTGTTTGATGTTTTTTAATGTACCATATATTCTAGCTCCTTCATTACCAGCTTCAGGAGATCTATCTAACTCTTTAATTTCATCTTGTAAATCTGATAGTTGTTCTTTTTCAATTGATAATATAAAAGATGTTGATGAACTATTTGTTACAAAGTCAGTTTTTATTTTCAATGTTATACCTCAACACATTTCTAATCTTTGATCTGCTTCAACCTCATCTGGATGTTGATGTGATATTATATAAATTGATTTCCCAATTTTTAATTTATTGAGAACTTTACCAACATAACCAATATTTTCATCATCAAGCGCGTCAAAGATTTCATCAAATAATAAAATATTAATTTTCATATCCTGCATATTTGCTTGTAATTCTCCAAGAGTTAATATTGTTGCTATATCAATAATTCGTGTTTGACCACCTGATAATTGAACTCTTAGATTTGCTTGAGTGTGTGTGTCCAACACTCTAACAGAAATTTTATCCCTGAATTCTCCACTTTTTGTTTCCGCAAGTGTATCAAATGAAACAATATATCGTCCATTTGTTAACATATCTAAATATTTAGATACCTTTTGATTCATAAAAGGAATTGATTCATCAATTAACATTGAAGGGATTCCAGCAGATGAAAAGCCAATCTTCCAAAATGCCAATATTTTTTCTCTTAACCTTAGAGTTTTAGCTTCATTGTTGTGTTGTTTAATATCTAACCCCAAATTAATTTTACGTTGTTTGTATTTCAATAACTGGTCATCATTATATTCTTTAGACTCTTCTATTTTAATATTGTTTTCAATTGCAGAATAGTTATTGCTTAGATTTTGTATTTTTTCAATGATGTCATCTATTTTTAATTGATGTGCTTCAGCTTCAAGTTTAACCTCTAATGTTCTACCATATTGTTGAAGTAGATCAGCTTTTTCTTGATTTGATTTTTCTTCAAGTTGTTTAGTTTGTTGTTTTGCTAATGCATCAACTCTTTCAAATGTTTGATTTAATCTTCTATCTATATTATTATACTCATTATTTTCATTTTGTTTTAATTTTGTTATTTGGTGATTGGTAGTTTTTATTAGATCGTTTACTTGATCTACAATAATAGAATGAGATTTTTTCAATTTTTCAATTTCATTTTTAATAGATACAATAGTTTCATTATTTTTTATTATGTTTGTTTGATATCCATCAATTTTGATCATCAATGATTTACGAGTATCATCATTTACTTCCTGATCGCATGTTGGGCATGTGGATATTTCTTTTTCAAGAACATTCATCTTAATTTCAGATATCCTAGATTTATTTGATCTATTATCTGCAATTAAGTCATTTATACTTATATCAAAAGTGTGTAACTCTTGTGAATGTTTATTTTCAACTTCCTGTAATTTTGACTTAGTTGTTTCTAATGCACTTGATAATGCATTATTAGATTCATTTGTTATATCACGAACTTTGGTTTTCGCTTTCTCTCTTGCTGATTTTAATTCATATTTCTTTTGATTAATTTTACTTGTTAAATCATTCAATGTAAGTTGATATTTTGAGTCAAAACTTTCCAACTTCGTATTTATTTTTGCAAGATCATTTCCCAAAGTTTTTAAACCATATCCAGTTTGGTTAAGCTCATCTAATTCTTTTTGCCAATTAACTGAAAGCCTTTTGTTATCTTCAAGATCTTTTTTCAATTGAGAAATAAGTTCTTTTTGATCAACATAGAATTTGTTTTTTAATGCTGTTAGTATAGTGATTTGTTCAAGAACATCATCCAAGATTCCATGTTTTATTTTTATCTGACTTAACAAATTATCAATTTGATTTCTAACATCTTTTAATCGTCTATCAGTTTCTTTATAGAAAGTTACATATTGACCTAACAATAAAATCTTTCTGAATATTTCTTTTTTATCAGAATCAATTAAATCTGTAAAAAAGTCTTTAACTTTTTGACCGAACATTAAAGTATTCATAAATGATTTTGCTGGGCATATCAATCTTTCAATTTCAGGTAAAACTTCTCGTTGCCCTGATTTTATATCAACAGTATTTTTATTTAATACAACTGTATTTCCCAGTTTTGTATACTTTACATATCTGGTTACTAAATATTTATCATCATTAACTTTAAATTTAACCCATGTTTTACAATTTTTTCCTACTGTGTTATTTACAACATCTTCGCCTTTAGCACCCTTAGATGTTATCCCATATAATGTAAATGGAAGTGCATCTAATGACATTGTTTTACCAATTCCATTTGGGCCAGTCATTAAAGTAACCGTATTATTTATGAATGTATGAATCATGGGATCAATATAAGGACCATAATTTTCCATTCCAACTTCTTCAAATGTTATTTCTCTCATTTATACCTCACAATTCTGAATTATATCAAAGGCTTCTTTTGCATATAATTTTTGAATATCTTCTGGGATTTCTCTTATCTCGAGATATTTTAAAAGTTTGTCTTCTTGACTCATTGAACTTGTAACTCCACGATCAGTAATGTCGCTTTGTGTTTTATCAACAATATTAAACTCACCACTGAATCCTGAAATATCAGCTTTTTTATCCATTATAACTTTAACATGATTACCATCGGCACGTGCTTGTTTTGCATTTGTTATAGCAACATCTACATTATCAGGATCAATTACAATTTCAATATGTTTTTTATACGATGTAAATGGAATACTTTGAACATCAAGAGTGTTTGTATCTACAATAAGAAATCGTTTTATGTCATTTTTTTCTCCCCAGTCCAATTCTATTGTTGAGCCAACATAATATAATGATATAGTTGGGCGAATTATTTCTTGTGATTTATGATAATGTCCTAATAATACAAGTTTATATCTACCTTCCAAATCCTTCATTGAAATATCAGATACAATACTCAATCCTGAATTTAAAATTCCTTCGCTTAAACCGAAATGTGATATTAATATATCTGCTCTGTTATCCCTAATAATTTCAGGTAATTTTGTAGAATAAGGAACCATTAATACATCATCATGCTCCATTCGGTATGTTGTATTATAAGGAACCCAATTAACGTTAGGAATTGTTTCAAGTGGGCGAAGAGCAGAAACTACAACATCACTTTTTCCTGATAAATCATGGTTTCCATCAATTACATGAAAATATAATTTATCTTGAAAATCACTAAAATATTGAATCATAATTTCTTGGGCAATTGCATAGATAACAGACTTTCCATGTAACGTATCTCCACCAATAACAATAGTATCAATACCATTATCAATACAATATTTAGCAACTTCATACAAAGTCTGTTTAATACTGTGTAATCTTTCAGGAAGGTTACTAACTATTTCAATCTTATCTTGCCCATATCTTGAAAGATGGATATCTGCGATAAAAGCAAATTTCATAATTTATTATCTTCTCCTTTAGATGAATTTTTATTAACAACAGGAGCATTTTCTTCAACATCAATTTTCGGTTCTTTATTCTGATTTATAACTTCTATTGTTTGTGCGGTTTTGTTTGAATGAATCGTTGCTATAAATACAGGTGCTGCAATTGCTAATAGTATCGCAAGTATCATTATTACTATAAATACCTCAACTAAAGTAAATCCTTTATTATTTTTTAACATATTTTAAGCCCTTTCATTAGGTTTGTTTTTCATATTGTTCTTTTATGTATTCTGCCAATTCACAACATCCTTGACCATCAATAAATGATCTTGAACATGTAGTATTTACTAAACATTTTGTACATGGACTATCTTCATTATATGATAAAGCTTTAATTGATGTCCAATTTACCTTTTTGTTTTTAACTATGATGTTGTTGGATTTTGTCATAAGGAACTCCAATCGAAGTTAAAAAAGTTATCATATCAAAATTATCCATTGAGCAATCCCCTTCGATTTTAGTGTCTGTAACATCAATGTTCCATTTATCGCTATTATGTAAAAAACCAAAATTCAACTCCGGGTTTTGTTTATGAAGCATTGTTGCTGCTTCAAGATGATCAATTATTAATACTTCTTGTATAGTAGATACATCACACCTCATAATTGTAAATGATGCACTTGAGCTATTTGTAATAAAATCTATTTTGAATTTCATTCATCACACCTCTTTTTTGCTAAATTTCCTGTAGAACATTCTGTTCCTGTTTTATGGCCATATTCATAATGACATTCTTTACACAATACTATTCCGTTATCAGGATCTAAAGCAAATATTGGTTCTATTTTCACTGGAATTATATGATGACAACATAAATCTTTTTTTGATCCACATATTTGACATTCATAATTATCTTGCTTTAAAACTACTTCATGCCAAACTTGATATTCTTCTTGGGTATAAGGCTGTGCAATTTCTTTGAATGGATCTGAATGTAGATTATAAAGAATGCATTCATTTTTACATTTATTAGTACAGTAAAAATAGCTTCCGTCATTTCCATCGGATTTTTCTAATTGATTTTTTCTCATTTGAATTTGTGAAAAAGTTGGTGTAAACCATCCACCTTGTTCTTTTGAATTTGGACAATTGTGATTTTTACAATGAACTTGTATTTCTTGTTTATCTGGTTTATCTGGGTTATATCTCATTTCTTCTATTTTTGTAAAAAGTGGATATATTATTTGTATTTTTTCTATTGTGAGTTTACTTTGTATAGACATTTTTTTTTTGGTTTCATTAGAATGAGAAATATTTTTATTCCATGGCTTACGACCTTTATTTTTTTTACTTATATTATCTCTTTGTTCTGTAGTAAAATATCCACATTTTCCTTTATTCCATGGTATATTACCTTTATTTGAATTACTTTTTTTTAGTTTAGTTTCTTTTGAGTCCTTCCATGTTTTTCCATAATTATGATTTTTTTTACCAGATGTGGATTTTTTTATTTTTTCTATTGATTCTGCGGAAAGGTGAGTTTCTTTCTTTATCATAGAAAGTTTATTTTTAACTTTCTTGGTATGAATTTTTCCGAAAAACGGATTATTTTTTCCTTGCTTTTGTTTTCTAATATACGGACATTGATTATATATTTTACTACAACACCATTTACCATTTTTAAATTGGTATTTAGCTTCTTGCCCACATCCATAATCACATATATTCATAATTACTCCGTTAATATTTTTAATGTAGTATCTTCATCGATTTGTTTTAACTTACCATTTTTGTATAAAACATATTGAACTTTCCATTGCTTATTTTCATAAAATTCTTTTCTTTTATAAAATGTTCTTGATATATCACGACATCCATAATCAATCATATCAATTACTATTGGCGTCTTTTTGTTTTCATTTACTCTTGTTACTCTTCCTACTACTTGCTCAATATTTGAAATAGGAGATGTCATTATCAATGTATCTTTCCAAGGGGCATCTATTCCATCCCGGACTTTGCCGGGAGTAGCAAATGTATGCTGACTATCAAGAGTTTCTAATCCACCTAATCCACAAAATTTTGCTTTACTTGTTGATGGCATCCAATCATATAATTCATTAATAAGTTTGATTCTTTCAGAAATACATATTGTTTGGTGTGTATCTTTAAACTGTTTTAACAACCCTCTTATAACCTCTACAAACGGGTTTGATTTTTTAATTAGATTTAGATACCTTGCTCTTTGGAACGCACCTCCCCACCGTATATACGTAGTCCTCCGTGGTGTATCTATTTGATAATCTAATAGGATGACTGTAATTCGTGGGTTCATTGTGCCTTGGCTATCTTCATCAGAAAATATCTCTCCTAAATGAAAATGTATTATATCCACATTGCCGTCAAAACGATATGGAGTTGCACTTAATCCATATGTGTATTTCGAAGGCATGTGAATAGAACATTCTGAAAATGTTGGAGCTCCTACTGTTGTATGAACTTCATCTCCAACAAATATTCCTATGTTTGCTTCATCAAGTTTTACAAGAAAATCTTTACGCTTTCTTTTCAACAATGATAAAAATGTTTGTGTAGTTGCTATAATGATCGGTTTATCTAAATCTTTTTCAAATGTTGCACTTGACAATCTCACAATATCATCATCTTGTAAATCTGTAAACTCTTTGAATCTGTTTCGCCACTGTTTCGCAAGTGGGTCACGATGAACAAGAATTAAAGATTTCTTTTTTCTTTCAGCGATCATATAAATGGTTATAACTGTTTTTCCAACACCAGGGGATAATTGTAAAATCCCATCTTCATGAGTCATCATGTAATCTATAGCTTTTTCTTGAACCTCACCTCTTGGTATAATATTATGATTGATATTAATTGTTTTTCCATGATGTCTATGATCATGAATTTTATATCCCTTTAGGTAATTCTGGAGTGGAAAATTTCTTGGAATTAACAGAAACTTTTCCGACTCCAGATAAAATATATTTATTACCATTGCAGAATTGTTGTATGACCGCGTTCTTCGCTCCAACTTTTCTTTTATATTTATATACTCTCTTGTGTCTCGATGTATTGTTGGGATTAATATACCAGAACGCTTTAAAATATCCATTACATAGATCCTGCCTTTACTTTATTTTTAAATACGGATAACATTCCTTCTGTATCTATAGATGCAAAACTATCAGGACTCTCCCATATTTTAATCTGTTTAATCCCTTTTAAGCATCCTTTAAACATCAACTGTTCCCAACACCAAATTAATATATTTTCAGCTGTTGGTATTGCAATTATATCATTAACTGTATTATGATCTAATATATCTATTATATAATTTTTCATAGCTGCCTTCAAATCTTTAAAATCCATAACCATCATTGTTGCAGGATCAATTCGTTTTCTTATACTAACCTCAATAACCCATTCGTGCCCATGCCAATTCTCACATTTTCCAAGATGGTGTGGAAGTTTATGTGCTGCAGCAAATGACATTTTTCTTGAAATAGTAACAAATGGTTGTTGTCTTGAATCAAAATGAAATTCACCATGACAAGGAACACATAAAGGTTCTAAGTTTGATGTCAAAATATTATTATGATCTTCATCTACATGGTGAACATTTATTGAATCAGTTGAATTACATCTTCTACATATAGATATATCTTCAAACTTTGCAAGAAAGTCTCGATAATACTTTTTAGCTTCTGCTTCTGGTGTATGAATTTCAGGTTTGTAGTTTGGATGTTCTTCTCCGGTTATATTTAACATTCCATTAATTCTATCTTTATAACATCCTTGAATCCATCTTCCTTTAACACTTTCCCTTATTTTATCAATAGTGTTTCCTTTAAAAACAGGATTATTTTCACCCATACGTCTTGAAGAAAGAACTCTATTTTTTCTTTCTGGTTCTATTTCTTTTATTCGTGTGGCAATATAATGTTTACTTATAAACAAATCATATTCATTAACCTTGTTTTCAAGTTCAACTGTATATAAATCTGTTTCTAATATAAACGGATCAAGAATATCATTTATTTTCCCCAAATATGCTTTATGATTACCATCCTTCTCTCTGGTTAAATGATTCATCATATTGCTGTATGTATAACCACATACAGGGCAAATTCCTTGATTTATAATCATATTATACTATATCTCCTTATATTGATCCAACACATAATCTGTTAGATTTTTTAAGTTTGATGTAAATCCTTTTAATTTATTTATTAATTCAGTTGTGTCTGTATTCAAAGTCAGCAATTTACTAATTCTATATTTACCAATTAATTCTAATATAATTTCTTTTGGCACAACTGTTGTTTTCATAATTATATTAACGGTGGCTGGAATATCTAATTTTTTTTGGATACAATCAGTCAGTGGATTTCTTATTAATTCCAATGAGTTGTATTCTTTTATTTTTTTATTCAAGTTAGATATTTCATATTTTAACATGGTTTCGTTCATTACTGTAAACATATCATATGTGTCTAGTAACATTTTATCAATTGGTTTAACTAAGACCTTGCGATTAATATCAACTACGGTTGTTTCAAATGATATTGTTCCTTTGACAGCATTCTTAATTTTCACAAGAAAGTCTTGATATATTTTATCTCGATTTCTCTCTCGTAATACTTGAAAAACAATTTTTGTTTTATCAACTGAAAGATCAGTAAATCCAATCATTCCTGAATCTAACTCAGCTGAAAATTTGTTTAACATTGACTCAAACCTCTTACCTGGAGGCCATGATTTTAAAGTGATAGTATTATTTCTTGTGTTTCCTTCAATAATCCCATCAACTTCAATTTTTGCTTTTCCTGTTGTGAGCAATCCTTCTATCACATCAGGTGGAGAAGTTATGATACAATCTGTCATAGGAGAAATTATTGGTTTTCGTTTTCGAATACCTAATAACCACAATAATCTTTGATATAAATCATTTACTTCAAAACAAGGAATAAATGTTTTAAACCCAAATCCTATGCCCTGAGTATATTCATTTCCCATTAAACATATAGGAAACATTGTTGGTAGAAATATGGGTTCTTCATCACCAAGTTCTGTTTTAATAATTGTAGCATGATTAACATACTTAAATGCCATATCAATAGTTTTTTGATTAATTCGGCATTCTGTATATCTATCGGCTGCTGCTCCAACAACTTCAACCCCAACATTAGTACCAAAATTACCTTGTCCTGTTAAAAACCCTTGACGAACCAACTGGACAATTGTGCCATATGTACCCCCATGTGGATGATAATGACCAATTGTATATGCATCAACTTGTCGCGATTTTACAAATTTTAATCTTGAGATCTTATAAGCTGATAATAGAACTCTTCGTTCAACAGGTTTTAACCCATCAATATCCAAAGGAAAATTTCTATAATTTGAATATTGTCCATAGTCTTTATATAGGTGTGGTAGATTTATATCCATGTTGTTTCTCCTTACAAGTTTTAGATATTCCTATTGCAGAGCATTCACCAGTATGGGTTTTTTTCAAATGGCATTCTCTACATAATACTATTCCATTATCAGGATCTAATGAAAATATTGGATATAACTTTTTAGGTTTTTCATGATGAACTTGTAAATTAATAGTAGAATAACATAATTCACAAAAATTTGATTTAAATTCTTTTCTTTGCCTTTCAAAAACTTCTTCTTTAAATATATTATATTCCACTTGTGTATATGGTAAAATAATTTCTTTTTTATTTTTAATAAAATTATAATTTGGGTTAAACCCATACAAAGGGCAATTATTTTTACATTCAGCTGAACAATAAAAATTTCTCCCGCCGGTGCCATGCTCAAGAGCTTCTATTCGCCATTCAAGTTGACGACCACTTGGAGTAAACCAACCACCCTTTTCTTTTGAGTTTGGACAATTATAATATTTACAATGAACTTGAATTTCCCTTTCTTTTATTAATTTATCTGGGGTATATCTTAATTCTTCCATATTAGAAAATACAGGATATTTTTCCTTTATTTTTTTTATTGTTCTTTTATTTTTTTTATTAAATATTTTTGCTTTTTTACTATATGCAGCTTTCTTTTTAGTAGTCCAATATTTTTTATGAGCATCAATTCTTTTATTTTTTTGATCATTTGTTTCATTTTTATAATATTCAATAGTTTTTAATTTTATTTTATTTCTTTTATTTTCAATATGTCCTGGACATTGTTGAAATTTTTTACTGCAACACCACTTACCATTAGCAAACTGATGTTTTGCTTGTTGTCCACATCCATAGTCACATAGTTTTATTTCATCCATAAAACTCCTTATCATTATAAGGTATTTCATTAATCATCAAAGGAAATATTGGAGGCCCTAAATAAGTATTTGCTTCAATTATATCTTTCCCCTGCATTATTTTAATTGGATCTAATAAATCTCCACCATTCATTGATACAAAGACTTTTTCATGTTCCGGTATAAAGATATAAGAATAATCTGTCATTCTACTATCTGCCCACAACCAGGGCCATTGACAAACATGATTTGCCACGAGTCCTTCACAAAGATTGATGTATTCCACGACCAATTCTTCATACATAGTTTTATTTACTTGGATTAGAATCTGTGTAGACAATGCCCATATTTCACCACATTTACTAACACTTCCAACCCACTCTGCATCTTTTCCCATACCAACATAAAAATCTGCTTTTTTCATTTTTTAGCTCCCGTTCATTTGATTCACAATAATTTTAAAGCTGGGAACATCGCCATTTTCTATTTTTTTAATATCTTCGTATGAATCTAATAATCTTCTTCTTAGCTCCGTTTCAGCATCATGTACAGCATCAATTTTTTCAGATATGTTTGTATAACTTATACCAGCATCCAAAATAGCTTTACCTACTAATTCACATATTACATAATTAAGATCACCTTTGCTTTCAATGAAATTAAATAAGTTATTGATAGCATGGTTCATGTCTTGTTTATCTTCGTCTTTAATATAGGGCATTTTATTTACCTTCTTTTTTGATAAGGTTACAAGTTATGATTTTCTTTCCTTTTGGTTCTTGCATTTTTTTTGGTTCTCCATTGCCCCATGAGCATTGAAATTGCCCTAATTCATCAACTGAGCATAAGTGACATCCACCACAATCAATTGTTATCGTTTTTGTCCTCAAGTTGTTCCTCCGCCTTATTTACCAAGTTTATTGATACTGGACCTTTTAAACTCCAGTCCCATTCCCAATGTCTCTTGCCAAATCCAGCTCCTGTATCAAACGATACACCAATATCAAGAAACATTTTTTCAATTTTAAATAATTTAGCGCGACCTTCATCACCCAATTTCTCAAGATCAAATGATATGATAATATGAGGGTTCATTGTTTTACTCCTTTTACTATTTACTATTCCCTATATATCTCCCTTTTGCATTATAATATCTTGTACCATATTTTGATTTTATGGCATATCCTTGATAGTGGCTTTTTTCATCATAGTATCTAATTCGATCACTATTTTGTCTTTGTTGTGAGTACCCTTTATAATGACCACTATCATCATAATATCTTTCTCTTTGATAATAAGAGTCTGTATAAATAGGAGATATGGTACAAGAACATATTGAAAATATTAATAAACATAAAAGTATAATTCGTTTCATTTTAAAATTCCATTCCATATTTTGTTTTATTAAATTCTCTTCGGATTTGTGGCGATACAATTTTCATTTGATTTTTCATAGAATCAAGATATTTTAATTTTTCTTTAATGTTTAGAGTGTCAGACCACAATTGCTGTTCTAAACAACATTGTCTACATGTTACTTTAACAAGACAATTATCACATGGGGGTTTCATCTTTTTATCATCCTCCACATTTCTTCAATTGTATAGCATGGATCTTTTTTAGTATGTATTATTGTATGACAATTTGGACAAACAGGAACTAAATCTTTAATTGGATCTATTATATATTGTTTGCCAATTTGTGATAATGGAATAACATGATGAACTTCTATTATATATTTTGCAATAATTCCATAAATTTGTTCCATCTTTATTCCACAAACTTTACAAGAATAACCATGATATTCTAAACACTTTTGTCTCGCAGTTGAATTTCGTTCATAGATATTAGATTCAATTTCTTTTCTTGCTCCTTCAAGAAGAATTTGTTGCTCATATGCAAAATTCATTTCTCCATATGATTCATCAATTAGCGATGATAAAAATTCTTCCTTATCAGATGCTTGATCTAATTGACTTTGTAATTCTTCTTTTATCAGTTCAATTATTGTTGTTTCAAAGTCATGTTTTAGAGAAAAATCTTTTTGAGAATATTCTTGACCACTTGTTTCATTTACTGATGTTATTACTTTTTCTTTGCTACCTTCAACTATTCTACTCATTAATATATTAATAAATGGAATATTATAAGTATCTCTTAATTTTCTTAATATATTTTTATATCGTATTGTTGATTTATCTGCTGAATATAATGAAATTATAATCCATGATTCTGGTTTATTCATTTTTAGATCATTAAGAGAACTTATTTCATTACTATATATTTTTTCTCTATCTTCTAAAACTAATCTGGAGCATCTACCGATGTTCTGAATAAACTTAATGTCGTTTGTCTCTAAATTTCTAAAGAATAAACAGCCAGTCAGATTTGGAATATCAATTCCCTCTGATAAGATATCATAATGTAAGAAAATAGCTCTTTGATTTAAATCGAGTTTTAATTGTTTTAGTTTTTCTTCATAGTTATATGTAGAATCAAAATCAACTATACATCTTCCAATTCTTGATGAGAATAGAAAACATGTAATTTTATTTAATTTACACCATTGTTGAAAATCTTTATCATTATAAATATCATGAACTTGATCTAAATCTTTACCTGTAACTAATAGTTTTGCAGCTACTCTTAAAACTTTTTCATGTTCAATAAATGTTTCTATAACAGTTTTAATAGATAATTTGTTGTTATGATTTATATCAGTTTCATCAAAATATCCATCAATGTCAACTGTATGTAATTTTGGCTGTACTATTTCTAACCTTTCAACCGCTTCCTTAGGACTTAATTCATATAGAGGTTTTCCATAAAATTCTTCATCTCTTTGTCCACCAGTTTCTCCGATTGCTTTAGGAGTTGCTGTAAAGAAATATTGTCTTTTAATAGAAGGTTTAACTTCCTCAATGTTTCTTCTAAATAACTTTGGATCCTCAATTCCACTCACAGTATTATGAGCTTCATCAAAAGTACAAATATCAATTGGCAAATCTTTTAAAAGATTAAAACTATGATAAGTTGCAGTTATAATAGTATGACAATTTTGAGCTTTACCACTTTCTACATATGACTTTATATCATGTTCATTAGTAGTTGCCATACTTTCATTTGTTATTTTTGGAGTGTAATCCAAACTACCAACAAATATTATTCTAAATTTAATATTAAAATTAGTAGCTAATTCAACAATCTCATCTAATAATTGTTCACATAATAGTAATCTATGTGCACCAATAACATATATACCAGTTTCGCTTTGACTATTTTTTATAAGCATATCTTTAACATGAACAGCTTTCTGAATCCAAGTTTTTCCTGTACCTGTTGGAATAAACACTTGTCCTATATCATGTTTTTGGATTTCATTTGTAGCTAATGTTTGATGATTTCTTAATGTATTTATATAGTCACTAAATTTTTCAAATTTCATTAATTACTCCTTAGCCCGTATAAATCAGCAGGAAAAGAATTTGTAATATAATCAATAGTTTCTTTTGGTATATTAAAATATAAAAATAATTTATCATCATTCCATTCTTGGTTAAAATCCATAACTGGTATCAAAGAAAGAGCACCATCAAATAAACTATGGTCAGCTTTATAAATTGATAAACAAAATCTAACAAAATCAGTTTTTAAATATTTTAAAAAATTATATACTTCTGTTTTACTATCAAAGAAAAATATTAATTGAGTTCTTTGTTTTAATTTTTCAAAACTTGTTATATAATCTTGATTTGGATTTATTATTTTATATAAATCTTCACCATGCATAAATTTTCCGGTTTTATCTCCTGTTCCAGGTTGCATAGCTGTAAATTGACAGAAAAATTTATTTTTATCTATTTTTGTAATATCAGTTTTATCGGTTATTCTTTGATTCCATGAATAGATTTCCCCATTATTCTCTAATATATATTTTTCAATTTTTTCTTTAAATGGGTTGACAATTGTTTTCCATTTATCACAGAAAATTGTTATATTATTTATATCTTTTTCAATATACTTTATTTGGTCAAAATAATTTACATATATTGAAGATTTATATTTTTTATCTATATGAGTAATACAGCATGGAGCTACTTGGTCAATACCAAATAATACATTAGGATTAAAAATATCAAAACTACAAACAACATTGTGTAGTTTATTTTTTATTTCCTTAAATATTGGGGTTTGATTTTTCTTAATTGTAAGTAACCATCTAGCAGGGTGAACAATTATAATTTCATTAAACATTGGAAAAATAGCATTTAAAATTTTAAGATGGTCATTTCTTCCATATGGTGGGTTACTAAAACATAAATCAAAAGTTTTCATTCCTTTTAAAACCTCCTGGATATTCTCTAAACTATTAACTATTAAATTATTTACTTTATATAGTTTAGTAGCCATTTCAGATTCTATTCTACAATCTGCTAAAAATATAATGTTTTTATTTGGTACTTTAAATTTATGAATCAATATTTCCAAAAACTCAATATTAAACAAAACTAAAATACTTTTATTTGTAACATCAGTTTTAAAAATCATATGTTCACAAAGATCATATGGTGTATGAAAATTTTGCCAATTATTTTCTTTTGGTACTACTTCTAATGCTTTTTCTATTAACCACTTTCTTCCTTGTTCGCTTTTTAAAAACTCACGGTGCTCTAATTCCATAACACATTCCTCTTTCAAACTATTAAAATTTCTTTTTGTTTTTCTTTAAATTTTTCAAGAAATTTTTCAACAAAAACTTTTTCTTCATTTAAAATTTCTTTTTTAATCCAATCTTTTGGTATGGATTTCCAATAATGATCAAAATAATTAATTTCATCCCATTTTCTAACTTTTTTAATTTCTAAGGCATCTCCAATTAATAAATTTATATCTATACCAAATATATATAAAAGTTTATAAGATGATTCTAATTGCATTTCAATAAACGTATGATTTTCTTTTAACCATTTATTTACATCAAAAGCTTTATCATAATTAGCTAAAGCTCTAATTATTCTTATTGTAAATTGACCCCACCCTGCACATAAATCTAATGTTGATTTTGAACTGATTAATTTTTCAATTCCTACTTTTAATATC
>Ga0307992_1000168_pt1 | contig 41988 bp, 47 predicted proteins | sample EllFjometagen133_FD_203162 | JGI IMG/M metagenome (GOLD analysis project Ga0307992, IMG submission 203162) | Marine microbial communities from Ellis Fjord, Antarctic Ocean - #133 | ecosystem: Environmental > Aquatic > Marine > Unclassified | place: Southern Ocean | collected 2014-10-08
TCCCCTTTTAAATTAAAAATTAAACCTTTTTTCTCTCCAATTTTTTCTTTCAGAAACGGACAAAGTGATTGCCCTGCAATATAACAAAAATCTTGGCTTTCTTTCTTTTTAGCTAATGTTTTAAAACCTTCTTTGTTTGCTATTTTATAGATTTTTTCTTTTGTATAATTACCTAATGGGAAAATAATATGGGAAAGATATTTTTGTGGTAATAGACACAAATCATAGGACTGATCTTTCTTTTTATCTATGGCTTTTAAAAGCTCAAATTGTTTTGTTTTATTATTTAAACGTAGTCTCGCATAATGACCGGTTGCAATATATTGGATATGATGTTTTTTTGCCCATTGTAACAATTGCTTGAATTTAAAATTAGGATTACAAATAACACAAGGATTTGGAGTTCTTAAATTTTTCCATTCGGAAATAAAATAGTTAACAACTTCTTTTTGAAACTCTTTTTTAGCATTTATAGTATAGTAGGGGACATTTAATCTTTTACAGACCTTTTCGGCTATATTTAAAGATTCTTTAGTACAAGAAGGATTTTCTTTTAAAGGGTTTAATTTATTTTGCCAAATAGGCAATTTTAAAGAAACGCCAATTGGAGACCATCCTTGTTTCTTGAGCAATATCAAAGCCATGGAGGAATCTATTCCACCAGACATTCCAACAACTATCTTTTTATCTTGCTTATTCTTTGGAATCATTAATTTTTTCATCAACCTGGGTCCATTCTTTATATTTTTCTTCAATTATCTTTTCTTCTCTTTCTATTCTTTTGTGATGTTTTTCTAATCCTTCAAAAATTACTTTTTTGTTTTTTATTAAATAATCATAAATTGCTTCTAATAAAGCATCAACAGCTAAAATAGAACAATGGATTTTAACTGGAGGCAAACCACCTAAAGATTCCACCATTTGTTTCTGGTTTATTTTAATGGCTTGTTTTATAGTTTTTCCTTTTGCTAAATCAGTAACTATGCTACTGCTAGCTAAAGCGGCTACACATCCGTAAGTTTCAAATTTAATATCTTTAATTATTTCTTCCTCTTTCTTATTTTTTCCTATTTTTATATACATCCACATTACATCTCCACAGATGATATTTCCAACCTTACCAATACCGTCAGGGTTTTTTATTTTTCCGAAATTGTGAGGAGATTTAAAATGTTGTAGAACTTTTTTATTGTACATATGGAGATAATTCTCTTAATTTTTTTATGGTCTTTGGCAATGTTTTAAGAAGATAATTAATATCTTTTTCTTTAGTCCATCTTCCTATGGTTAATCTTAAAGAACCATGAGCTTGTTCTAGACGTGATCCACATGCTAAAAGCACATGACTGGGCTCTAATTCTTCAGAAGAACAAGCAGAACCGGTTGAACTGGCGATACCATATGAATTTAAATCCATTAAAATAGATTCGCCTTCAACATAAGCAAACGAAAAGTTAGTATTATTAGGCAATCGTTTTGTTGGATGACCATTGAGATAAGAATCAGGGATTTTCTTTAAAACTCCATTAATTAATTTATTTCTTAGTTTAATTTGTCTTTTTGATTCTTTTTTCATTTCTTTTTCACAGATTTCTACTGCTTTTCCAAAGCCTACAATTGCTGGGACATTGACCGTAGATGCTCTTAATCCAAATTCATGACCTCCGCCATGAATTAATGGTTCAATTTTTGTTCCTTTTTTAATGTATAACAAAGCTGCGCCTTTTGGCCCATAGAGTTTATGTGAAGAAGCGGTTAATAGGTCAACCTTCATTTTCTGTACATCAATAGGTGTTTTTGCAAAACTCTGAACTGCGTCAGTATGAAAATATACTTTTTTCTTTTCACAAATTTTTCCTATTTCTTTAATTGGTTCAATTGTTCCAATTTCATTATTAGCATGAATAATTGATACCAAGATAGTATCTTTTCTTATTGCTTTTTCTATTTCTTTTGGATCTATTAATCCATATTTATCTACCTTTATTTTTGTAATTTTAAAACCTTGTTTTTCTAACCACTGGGAGCTATTTAGAACACAGCTATGCTCTATTGAAGAAATGATTATGTGTTTACCTTTGTTTTGATTAGCAAAAGCTATTCCTTTAATAGCAAGATTGTTGCTTTCTGTTGCTGAGCTGGTAAAGATTATTTCATCTTTGTTTTTGGCATTAAGAGCTTCGGCCATTATTAAACGTGTTTTTTCAAGAGCTTTTTTCGCTTCTTGTCCAAAAGTATGTAAAGAAATAGAATTTCCGAATTTTTTTGTAAAATAAGGAAGCATCGCTTTTAATACGCGAGGATCTACAGGAGTAGTGGCGGCATAATCTAAATATGTCTTTATAATTTTCATAATTTAGTGAATTTTAGCACAAATAAAGCGTATTTACAATTTTCATAATTTCTGTTAATTTATATAAAGGAAGCCGGGGTAACTCAGTGGTAGAGTAGCTGTTTCGTAAACAGCAAGTCGTGAGTTCGAATCTCGCCCCCGGCTCAGTGATTTTTATAGCTTGATTTAATTTTACTTTACTTTATAATTACTCATTAGGGTAATGGCAGGAAAAATTAAAAAAGGAGGTGTTTGGTATGAGAATTAGACATACAATCTCAGGACCAAAAAGAAAAACCCCCTCTACCTATGGGCAGGAACTTAGTGCGGCCAAAAGTGTGGTAGAAAGTATATTCAGTAGCAAAAATAAACAACTGATGAAGTATATTTTATCAGTTGCTAGATTGAAAATTAGAGGTGACGATTTCTTTACTACTAAGATAAAAAAACTTTCAGATAGGGTAATAATAAAAGGGGGTGTTTTGATAGAAAAAACGAGAAGAATCAATCTTTACGTTTACAACTTGGATTTGGTGTCAACGCAAGGATTGATTGATAAAGTTAAAATTATTTTAGGGGTAAAATAAAAATGCAAATTAACAAACAAAATCAAGTAGTCTGTCCTGCCATTACCCCTTCCCTTCTTACTTTTTATGGGATTGACAAAGAAATTAAATAATATATACTTAAATAAAGTTTCCCAAGACATCAGGCAGCGATTAAGCATAAGGCCTGGTAAGGAATAAACTTAATGTTTAATATTCTGTCTGTGGGAAACCACAGATTTTTAATTATTTTTTATGATTTCTAAAGGAACAAAACAACAAATTATCAAAGAATTATTAGAGCAGATTAAAAAAGCCAAGGCAATTTACTTTGCTAATTTTTTAGGATTGAAAGTTTCTGAAATGAATGAATTGCGTCAAGAATTAAAAAAAGGTAATGCCAAAGCAAGAGTAGTAAAAAAGAATTTAGCTAAAATAGTTTTTTCGCAAGAAGATTATGTAAATAAAATTGCTGATGATAAAGCAAGTTCTTTAATAGTTAATTTTGCTTTTGAAGATCCGATTAATACAGCTAAGGCGCTTTGGGTTTTTTCTAAAAAAAATGATAAATTTCAGATTTTGGGCGGAATAACAGAAGGGGAATTTTTAAATGCGGAAAAAGTAATAAGATTAGCAAAAATTCCGTCAAAAGATATACTTTTAGGTCGATTAGTTGGTTCAATAGCTTCTCCAATGCAACGATTATTATATACTTTAAATGGAAATATTCAGAAATTAGTTGTGGTGTTGGAAAGAGTAAAAGCAACAAAATAGTTCGTTTAATAATTTAGTAATATATAACTATCATGGAAGAAAAAAAAGAAGAAAAAGTAGAAAAAGTAGAAAAAGTAGAAATAAAGGAAGATGAGAAAGAAGAAAAAGTGGAAAAAGTAGAAACAAAGGAAGATAAGAAAGAAGAAAAAAAAGAGGAAAAAGTTTCTGCAAAATTAGAAGAAATAATTAAAAAAGTTGAGGAGTTGAGTGTAATGGAATTAGCTGATTTGGTTAAAGCTTTAGAAGATAAATTTGGTGTTTCTGCCACTCCTCAGATGATGGCTTCAGCTGGTGCGGCTGGTGGTGCTGAAGGAGAAGCAGATGAAGAGAAGAAAGACTCTGTTTCTGTAATTCTTCAAGACGCTGGACAATCAAAAATTCAGATAATTAAGGAGATAAAAGAAATTATGGGATTAGGATTGAAAGAATCAAAAGATTTAGTGGACGCTGCTCCAAAAGCATTAAAAGAGAATATTCCTGTATCTGAAGCTGAAGAAATCAAGAAAAAATTAGAAGAATCTGGTGCTACAGTAGAGATAAAATAGGTATAGTGCGCGTGTAGCTCAGTTGGTTAGAGCGTACGATTCACATTCGTAAGGTCTCTGGTTCGAATCCAGACACGCGCACTAATAATTTCTAAACCCTTGATTTCTTTCTGAGATAAAGCTATACTTTAGATGTAGAAGAGAATTAAATACAAAAGGTCGATAAAAAATTTAAAATAGATATTTTTATGAATTTTAAAAATAAATGGTTATTAGTAGCAATTGCAATAATAGTAATAGCTATCATTGTTATGATTGCTCGTCAATCAGAAGATCCTACTACAGCTCCTGAAACAACAACTACTACAGAAGAAGTCGTTATTGATGATACTTTGCCTGCAGATGGTGATGTAATTATTGATGGAGAAGATGTTGTTGTCCCAGATGCTATCGATCCAATGGAAGAGGAACCTATTGAATAAGTAGAATTTAAAAAAACCTGTTGCATTTGATATAGCAGGTTTTTTTATTTACATATAAAGTTATCCCCAATGAGCTTGACAAGATAAAAATGTTTGCTATACTAATAATGCCGTTGTTTTGAGGAGCTTGCTCCCTGAAATAGCGGCATTTTTTTATACCTATATTTAATAAGCTATATTTATTATTTTGTTGTCATTTTATCAAGCTTGACTTCCAATTTATAATCTGGTATTGTATGGATAATAAGGAATAAAAAAAAGTTATTTTTTAAAATTAGCATGTACTCTTGAAAATTAAAAAAATTATTATGAAAGGAGGTGAAAAGAATGAAAATGAAAAAGATAGTATTATTGATTTTGGTTATTGTATTAGGATTGTTCTTGACCGGATGTTTTCTTACTCCAGCAACAGATGTCAAGGATATTGAGGTAAAAGTCACAGCATTTAAGCAAGAAGTATCTTGTAATAACGCAAAAGCAGAAGACACAAAGGATGTTTTCATAGTTTTAAACGGGGAATTTCCTAAATGTGGTCCATACTGTCCTCCTCAGTGTCCGGGATGTAACTCTTGTTGTCCGCAATGTGAACAATGTGAGCAATGTTGAACAATGTGAGCAATGTGAACAATGTGAGACATGTGAGGCATGTGAGATATGTGAGACATGTGAGATATGTGAGACATGTGAAGAATGTCCAAACGTTCCTGAATGTCCTACATGTTCTTCTTGTTGTTGCGCATTAACATGGGGAGATTTAGAAGTAGATTTTGGAGTTGATGTATTAGAAAACGATGTGACATTGGAAAGTGTCTGTTTTACTATCAGATTTGAGGATGAAACAGAGATTAATAAATATGTGGGCATTGATGAATTCTTGCTGTCCGGAACAACAGAAGAATATTCTGTAGGAATAATACTGAATCCGGCAAAAAGGGTTGTATTTGTAGAAGTTGAAAGTATTGAGTTTAATTAAATAATTTTTATTAGACTCAAAGGGGTTGTGCTTGCACAGCCCCTTTATCTTTTTATAGAATATCTTTTATTATTATTCGATTTGCTTTAACACTTGACAAAATTTTTTTCTTTGCTATACTAATGATGCCGTTGTTTTGAGGAGCTTGCTCCCTGAAATAGCGGCATTTTTTTATCTATTTAAAGCGCATAAACATAGGAAAGATGTTTTTTTTTGTGGAATAATTGATCAAGTTTGGTATAATATATTAATAAAGGTCGAGATAGATTAATTTTTTAAATTACAATACAAGACAAATGAATTCAAAAAAGAACTTAACAATAATCATAGCAGTGGTTATCGTGGTAATTATCGGTTTGTTTATGTGGCAGGGTATGAGAAATAATACAGGTCCTGAATCTACTACAACTACAACTAAAGATATAGAGGCAGTAGATATTACCGCAGGAAGTATTGGTGATATGAATGATGATATTTTTGTAGAGATAACAGCTCAGAGTGCTTATTACGCGCAAAAAAATGTGGAAGATGTAACTGGTTGGGTAGCGCATATGGAAACTTTATATAATACATATGGGGTAACCGAGGAAAATATAGCAGCTTATGGTGAAGCATTAGATAATGATCCCGAGCGTTCTTCAGATCTTGCACAAAAGTACGCACAACGATTGACAGAGTTAATGGACGCAGGAGAATAATTTGATCAGGGTAGAAAAAATATGATCTGTCATAGGACTTGACAAATTATTTTTCTTTGCTATACTAAAGATGTCGTTGTTTTGAAGAGCTTGCTCTTTGAAACAGCGGCATTTTTTTATTTCAATATGCCCTTTAATTCAGAGATAATAGAAAAAGTTTTTTCCACATATTTATCGTCTAAAGCCTTCTTTTTTTTGGATGTATGATTCAATGAGATTAATAATCTGTTTTGTATGTAAAGAGGATATTTTTGGATGCAATAATACTCTTTTATCGTCATTAATCTGAAGAAATTTTTTGGCCAATATTCCTCTTGGAAAAAGAGCTCTGGCCGTTGTTTCCTTAATAAGATTTAGGGATTCTCGGTCATTCGGGAATTGGGTTTTTAATATTTGGAAAAAGTATTCTTTTTCAAATGCAAGATGAATAATCTCATGCCATATTACGCTTAAAACATAATTGCTTTTTTCGGCTAGATAACGGGAGATTTCTAAACTAATGCTTTCTTTATCTATATTAGCTCCACCTCCCATAGCGTTGGGAGAGGATAGGAGTAAGTATATATTTACTACAAGTTTTTTCTTGTTAATATTCGTGCCATAAAGAATATCTAAAATCTTGGTGATTTTTTTTGCCTAGGGTCTGATCATTAGCTTTTTTGCTTAATAAGATTTTCCATTTTTTTAAAAGGGGAGACTCTTCCTTGTATAGTTTTTCAAATCTATTTTGGAAAAGAGAAAATATATTATAAATAACTTTATATTCTTTAGAAGTAAGGGTTAAAGATAATGATCGCCAGGGATTTTTTTTGGTAAAAAAGGATTTTTCAAAACAAGTTTTTCCTTGGTCGTACCTTAAACGAATCTTGTTAAAATTTTCTAAAGCTTTCTTTTCTTTAGTTGTTAATTTACCGAATTGTTGTTGCCAGAAGATATTATAATTTTTCCGGCAAGAAAAATGCCATTCAGATAAATTTTGAACAAAGAAATAAAAATTACTCCATTTGTTGACAGTAAACTTAAAATTCATGTTCGTATTATTTATTCTACCTTTTTATTATACTTCAAAACTACATTAATTAAAATTTTCTTGATTTTGGAAAGACTTGACATATAAAAAATAATCTGATATTGCTCCTTTAACGGTGGGGCTTTTATTTTAGCCTTCAGAGGGGCTTATAAGCCCCTTATAAATAATAAAAAAAATGGTGGAATTTAAATATTTTAAAACAGATTTTTCCTCGTTCCCAAAAAGAGATTTTTAAAGTTGGCATTTTTGTGCCAATTTTTTAATTTAAAATTAAAATAATTAAAATAAAAAAAGATTGAGAAAAAAATTTAAAAAGGTCGAGCTCTAAGTTTCTAAACTTAGTTCTAATCGAAACAAATAGATTAACAAAAGTAAATTAGGTCGATAAAATAATCATTAAAAAATAAAAATATGAACAAAATAAAAAGTTTAATCAAAGGAGGTCCTATCGCAGTGGTTGTTGTTGCTCTATTAGTGGCAGGAGTGGCTAGTGCGGCATTGGTTACTTAAGTAATACCGTACAAGCAAATATAGAAGTAAAATTACCAATGATTGTAGGAATTTCATCGGGTAAAAATAGTTGGGCAGAAGACCGCTATCCAGAAGGTTCACATAATTTAGATAATTGGACGACAGAAGGAACACCACTTTCAATATTAGATATTAAGGGTGGAGAGACAGTAACACTTTACACAATGAGTGCAAATGTATCAAAGGTATTAATTACAGGATATGAAAAAGTTATTGTAACAAATCCAAAAGGAATAACTTGTGGGGACTTTGAGAGCATAACAAGTAGATATGATAGTATCTATGGCAACCTGGGATATGGAGAAGAACACGTATGGAACCCTGGCGACGGAGGATGTGTTGAAGTAGATGATAATCATATACGATTTGAGAGCACTGAATCAGAATGGGGTATGGGAGAAACAGATGTAACTAAGATGACAGCGACTTTCAAGACAAATGCAGTAGGAACTTACGCATTCTCATATCAAGTTATACCAGCTGAGTAAAGTAAGACAGCGAAGAAAATCTGATAGTCATTTCTTGTAATGGCTATCAGAGGCAGGTTTATTTATTTGAAGTAAATCTGCCTCTGATTTATGAATAAATTATCAAAAAGTTTAATAGTTCTATTTTTAGCTTTTCTTTTGGGAAGTAATTTTTCTGTTTTTCCTGCTCAAGCTCAAAATAATAATCTTGTTTTAGAAGCAGTTAAAAAATGCGATATTCAACATAGCGGTGATAGTTGCGTTGCTGAGTTGAAACTGACTAATAACACTGGAAAGGTTCTTGACGGAGAAGCATTTTTACATATTGATTATAAAGGGGTGTGTAGTAGTAACCAATTAAGAAATTTTAATGGGGAAGGAATTAAAGCCCAATTTTTTACTGCTAATGATAATTGGTTGGATTTTTCTGATGTTTGGCAAAACGGGACAACAACAATTTCAGATTTTGAAATTGCTAAGGAAGAAACTCAGCCAAAAATCAGAATAGAAACTGTTCCGGGTCTTTGCCCGGGGGAACACAGTTTTACTCTTAAGATAGTAGGAACTGCTGAAGATAAAATATATCCTGCCACCACTAGAATACCTGGAAATGTAATTTCCCCCACTACCACAACAGCCACCATACCCCCTACAACTACTACGATATTTCCTACTACCACTACTATTATTTCTCCTATAACCACCACAACTATTCCAGGACAAGTGGCTGGCGAAGTTACAAAAAGAGAGTTTTTTGAAGAAGGTGAGGAAGGATTACCTGGCACTACTACCACCACTTTCCCAGGATTAGTTTTTGGCAAATCTATAATAAGAGAATCTTCTTGTCCTGTTAATTTAACAATGTCAGGGATTAATCCTTTATTAGCTTCTTTACTTTGTTTAGGGCAGGGTATGTGTGATTCTTGTTTGAATCCTTGGTTAGTTCTTTTATTAGGATTAACGATTACTTTAGGTGGTGCAATTTTAGTTAAAAAAGATTATGAATAAATATATTAATTCTAAAACAATTTTAATCTGGGGATTGATTATTACGGCTATATTAACTTATTTATCAATAATAGTATGTTTTGGTAGTTGGCCTACTATTTTATTAGGGATTAGTACCATTTTTATTATTCTTTACTTGGCTGCAATTAAGCGTTTTGATCATTGGATTGCTTTTATTCTTGTTTTAGCAGTACTTATTTACTTATTATTGTTTGTTTTAGGCATTTGTTTAAGCCCATGGATGGTATTTATTATTGGGCTAGTGGTAATTATTTTGGCATTTTTAGTAAGAAAATTTAAAAAATAAAAATATTAAGTTTAATTAAAAACAGGATTGATATTGTTATCAGTCCTATTTTGTTTTATAATTAAAATATTATGAGTTTATCAATTGGAATTGTTGGTTTGCCTAATGTTGGAAAATCTACTCTTTTTGAAACAATTACAAAAAAACAAGTAGATAAAGAAAATTATCCTTTTTGTACTATCGACCCAAATGTCGGTGTTGTTGCCGTTCCTGATGAACGGGTAGATAAATTAACAGATTTAAGTAAATCAGCTAAAAAAATTTATACTACAATAGAATTTGTTGATATTGCTGGTTTAGTTAAAGGAGCAAGTAAAGGGGAAGGATTAGGAAATAAATTTTTAGCAAATATAAGAGAGACTGATGCCATTGTTTATGTTTTGAGATGTTTTAAGAATGAAAAGATTATTAATACACTAAATAATATAGATCCACTCTTAGAAAAAGAAACATTAGAAACAGAATTAATTTTAAAAGATTTAGAAGTAGTCGATAAAAGGCTTTCAACTATAGATAAAGAAATTAAGGTAGGTGGAAAAGAGGCATTAGAAGAGAAAGATACATTATGTAAAACGCAAGATCTTTTACAGAAAGGACACATTCTATATGAAGAAGAATGGGAAAAAGAAGAAAAGAGAATTCTTAATAAGTATGAGCTTTTAACTTTAAAGCCAAAAATATATTTATTAAATGGGCAGGAAAATGAAATTCCTGCACATATTTTAGAAGTTTTTAATAACAATAAATGGTCATATTTAATTATGGATGTGGCAATGGAATTAGAAACTGTCGGTTTTTCTATTGAAGAAAGAATATCATTTGGTCTTCCTGGGCAATCAGAATTAGATTTATTGATCAAATTAACTTATAAGCTATTAGGATTAATCACTTTTTTAACAACAGGAGAGGACGAAACCAGAGCGTGGACATTAAAAAAAGGTCTTAAAGCTCCTCAAGCTGGTGGAGTTATTCATAGTGATTTTGCCGATAAATTTATTAAAGCTGAGATTGTTGATTGGAAAAAATTAATAGAAGCAAGTAGTTGGAGTGCTGCCAGGCAAAATGGTTGGATTCGATTAGAAGGTAAGGAATATGTGGTAGAGGATGGAGATGTTATAATATTTAAACACGGAGGATGAAAAAGAAATTTATCTTTCAAGGAAAAGTACAGAGTGTGGGATTTCGTTATGCAGCAAAAATGTTAGCTGAAAAATATAATTTAGTTGGCTGGGTAAAAAATAATGACGATGGAAGTGTTACATTGGTAGCAGATGGGCTGAAGAATGATATACAAAGTTTAATAGATAGTTTACAAGATGGTTTTCATGACAATATTGAAAACATTGAAGAAAGTATAGAAAAGGACGGGGGATTAATTGGTTTTGAAATAAAATGATTTTTATTAAACATAAAGAAAAAGAAGGAGGTTTATTCGCCTGGACTAAACATTCAGAAGCAAAAATGCATCAGTATATGCTTTCTGAAAGTAGAGTGAAACGGGTAATAAGAAACGCACAAAGGGTAGAAGAAGGAATTGCTCCCAAGACTCTTGCTTCAATGCAAAAAGCTGGTTCTAAGAAACATCCTTATGAGATTTGGGTAATGTATCAACTTGTTAGTAAGCAAGGGCATAGAATAAAGGTTATTAGTGCATGGAAGTACCCAGGCATAACTAAGCCAGGAGATCCTATTCCTATTCCTCCAGATATCTTCGAAGAAATAATTCAACAATTAAAAACATAAACATGGGAAAAGAAAAATTCGAAGGATTAATAAGTGAAAGTTTAAAGAAACTTCCTTATCGATTCTTAAATAAGTTAAAAAATGTTGCTATTATAGCTCAAGATCAACCAAGTGAATTTCAGAAACAACAATTGGGTTATTCTTCTGGCGGTTGCATTTTAGGTTTATATGAAGGTGTTCCACAAATTAAAAGACAGAATTATAATAGAGCAGCACCAGATAAAATAACTTTGTTTCAAAAAAATATTGAAAATGCGGCAGGCGGTAAGAAGGAAAAGGTAAAAGATATTGTTCAAGAAACAGTTTGGCATGAGATAGCTCATCATTTTGGTATGGATGAAGAGGAAGTTCGAAGAAGAGTTGAGAACAAAAAACCATTTTCTGAAAAAGAAACAGTTAGCTTTGATCAATTTCAACAATTAGATTTGCGTTCCGCTAAAATTTTAAAAGCAGAAAAAATAGAAGAAGCAGATAAACTCCTTCTTTTAGATATTGATTTGGGAGAAGAAAAAAGGCAATTAGTTGCTGGCATTGCCCAAGATTATTCTATAGATGAATTAGTGGGTAAAACAATTATTGTAGTAGCTAACCTAGAACCAAAGAAAATAAAAGGTTATGTAAGTCAGGGAATGCTTTTAGCAGTTGATATTCCTGAAGGGCCTGTTTTATTAATTCCAGAAGGAGAAGTACCACCTGGAAGTAAAGTAAAATAAAAAAAATATGAAAGAACTATATGTTATTAATAATTCTGGTAAAAAAGAACCATTTTCATGGAAAAAGATTTGTAATGGTGCTGAACGAGTTGGTGCCTCAAAAGATTTAGCTAAACAAATAGCTACTACTATTGAGAAAGAAGCATATTCTGGTATAACGACAAAAGAAATTTTTCGACGAGTTGAACGAATTTTATCAAAAAAATATCCTCGTGGTAGAATTCGTTTTCGATTAAAAAAAGCAATTAGACGTTTCGGTCCTAGTGGATTTCCATTTGAAAAATATGTAGCAGATATTTTTAAACAATTAGACTTTTCTGTTAAAATTAATCAACATATCAAAGGACAATGTGTTCGTCATGAAATTGATTTTTTAGCCAAAGAGGAAAAATATTTTTTAATTGGGGAATGTAAATTTCATAGTTTACCTGGGGGAAGAGTAGATTTAAAGGTGGGGTTAATTCATTATGCCCGTTTTTTGGATTTAAAATCAGGAGATTCTTTGAATAAAATTAAATCAGAAAAATTGAAAATACGACCAATTATCGTAACTAATACCAAATTTACAAGCAAAGTAATTAAATATTCGGAATGCAATAGAATAGATTTATTAGGATGGAAGTATCCAGCAGGAAGAGGGTTGGAATATGTTATAGAATCAGAAAGATTTTATCCAATTACTATTCTTCCATCTGTAACCAATAATTTATTAGAAACATTTTATAAGCAAAGACTAATGTTAGCGCAGGACTTATTAAATATAAATATAGTAAAGTTTTCAAAAAAGACAGGAATTTCTGAAAAAAAGATCTCTGCTATTAAAAAAGAAGCAGAGATACTCTTAGAATAGAGATAAAAAAAATGCCGCTGTTTCAAGGAGCAAGCTCCTCAAAACAACGACATTAATAGTATAGCAAACATTTTTATCTTGTCAAGTCTTATTGGGGATAACTTTATTATAAAATAAATAACAATTAAAAATTTGAAATTATATTAATTATGAAGAAATATGTTTTGTGGTTTAAAGAAATAAATATTAAAGATGTTCCTATTGTTGGTGGGAAGAATGCTTCGCTAGGAGAAATGTATAGGAATTTATCAAAAAAAGGAGTAAATATCCCAAATGGTTTTGCTGTTACTGCTCAGTCATATTTTTATTTTTTAGAAAAAGGAGAGATAAAAAAAACAATTCAAAAGATTTTATCTGAATTTAATGCAAAAAGTATTAAAAGTCTTCAAAAAACAGGAAAGGAAATAAGAAAATTAATTTTAAAGACCCCTTTACCTGAAGATTTAGAGGAAGATATTATTAAAAATTATAGGAAATTATGTAAGATCTATAAACAAGATGATTTAGATGTGGCAGTTCGTTCTTCTGCCACAGCTGAGGATTTACCTTCAGCTAGTTTTGCGGGTCAACATGAAACATATTTAAATGTAAGAGGAGAAGAAGAATTATTAAAAGCAGTTAAAAACAGTTACGCGTCTTTGTTTACGGATAGAGCAATAATGTATCGCCAGGAAAAGGGGTTTAAGCATATGGATGTTGGTCTTTCCACCGGAGTTCAAAAAATGGTGCGATCAGATTTAGCGTCTTCAGGAGTGATGTTTACTTTAGACACAGAAACAGGGTTTTCTAATGTAGTTCTAATTAATTCTATTTTTGGAATTGGGGAGATGATAGTAAAAGGATTGATTACTCCTGACGAATTTTATGTTTTTAAGCCAACCCTTAAGCAAGGTTATAAAGCAATTATTAGAAAAGACTTAGGAAGAAAGACAAAAAAATATATTTACAACAAAAAAGCTGGGCTTAAGGAAGTTGTGGTTTCTAAAAAAGATCAATTAAGATTTTCTATTTCCGATGATGAAATTCTTACTTTAGCTAAATGGGGAGTTATTATAGAAGAATATTATTCAAAAATGCAAAAGAAATGGATGCCTCAGGATATAGAATGGGCAAAGGATGGAAAAACTGGAGAATTATTTATTGTTCAATCAAGGCCAGAAACTATTCATTCAATAGCGGGTAATATTTATGAGGAATATAAGATAAAAAGCTCAAAGAAACCAATTTTAGATGGTATTGCTATTGGTAACAAAATTGGTACAGGAAAAGTACATATTATAAAAAATGCATCAAAACTTTCTGAATTTAAAAAGGGCGAGATTTTAGTTACTAAAATGACTGATCCTGATTGGACCTCAGTTTTTCCTATAGCTTCGGCCGTAATTACAGATGAAGGTGGTAAAACTTGCCATAGTGCAATTATTTCTAGAGAGCTAGGAGTTCCTTGCATAGTAGGAACAGGAAATGCCACAAAGATTCTTAAAAATGGACAAGAAGTAACGGTAGATTGTACTCAAGGTCTTGGTGGAAAGATTTTTGATGGAAAAGTTCCATTTAAAATTAAAAGATATAATTTTAAAAAATTTCCAAAAGTTAAGACGAAGATCATGATTAATATTGGCGCTCCTGAAATAGCTTTTTCAACGTCATTTCTTCCAAATGATGGAGTTGGCTTGGCTAGAGAAGAATTTATTATTGCAGAGAAAATTAGAATTCATCCCTTAGCTCTTTATCATTATAAGAGCCTTAAATCAAAAGAAGTTATTAAGAAAATTGACGAGATGACCGTAGAGCATAAAGATAAGAAAGAATATTTTATAAAAGAACTAGCGGAAGGTATTGCTCAGATAGCTGCTGCTTTTTATCCAAAGGAAGTGATTGTAAGATTTTCTGATTTTAAAACAAATGAATATCGTAATTTAATTGGAGGAGAACTTTTTGAGCAAGAAGATGAAGCTAATCCAATGCTTGGATTTAGAGGCGCTTGTCGTTATATTGACCCTCAATTCAAACCAGCCTTTTTAATGGAATGTGAGGCAATTAAAAGAGTAAAAAAAGTTTTTGGATTAAACAATATTTCAATAATGGTTCCATTTTGTCGTACTATAAAAGAAGCAAAAGCTGTGAAGGCATTAATTCAAAAATCAGGGTTATTGAATAATGATAAATCGTTAAAATTATATGTGATGTGTGAGATTCCATCAAACGTGGTATTAATAAATGAATTTTTGGATATTTTCGATGGAATGAGTATAGGAAGCAATGATTTAACTCAGTTGACATTGGGGATAGATAGAGATAATGCTACGATACAAAAGATAGGCGATGAAAGGAATGAAGCAGTTAAAAAGATGATTGCAGAAGTGATCATGGTTTGTAGAAAAAGAAAGAAATATGTGGGAATCTGTGGTCAAGGCCCGAGCGATTTCCCGAAATTTGCAGAATTTTTAGTAAAGCAAGGAATAGAAAGCATGTCTTTAAATTCAGATACAGTAATTAAGACAATTTTAGATATTAGTAAAAAGAAATAAATTTATGTTTAAGATCAAGGATATTATTCTTAAAATAATTCCTGATTCACGAGGGCAAGAAACTTTAAAGGCTACGATGAAAAGTGGCAATATTGAAGTGAGTTCTAGTATTCCTCATGGGAAGAGCAGAAGTGATAGCGAGGCTTATATTTTAGAACCACATTCAGCTATTAGGAAGTTTGAGATGATTAAAAACCAGATTATAGATACTGAATTTTCTAGTTTAAAAGAGTTTGATAATTATCTGTTAAGATTAGATGGGTCAGGAAATAAGAGTAATCTTGGTGGAAATTTAATTTTGGTTTTATCTCAAACGTTTTGTCGATTAGCTGCAAAAAATGAAAAATTAGAACTTTGGCAATACCTAGAAAAACAATTAACTGTTTCAAAAGAGAAAAAAGTACCATATTTTTTATTTAATTTGATTAATGGAGGTAAGCATGCTATCTACGGACCAAAGATTCAGGAATATATGATTGTTCCTCAAGTTGATAATCCAAAAGTTTCTTTGGAAGTTGCTCAAATATTTTTTGCTGGTTTGAAAGAATATTTTAATAAAGAATATGGAGAGAATAAATTTGGTGATGAAGGGGGATTGTTAATTCCTGATGATAATTATGAAAAACCTTTAAAAATTCTTAATCAGATTAAAAAAGAATTAAATTTAGAGAATAAGATAAAGTTTTCATTAGATATTGCGGCATCTTCTTTTTATGATAAATTAAAACAGACGTATTTATTAAAGGAAGATAAAGGTTTTTCCAAAGAAGAATTAGGTAAAATATATAAAGAACTTGTTTCCCAATATGATATTTTTTCCATAGAAGATCCTTTTGAAGAAAAAGATTGGGAAAGTTTTCAAAGATTAACTTCTGAAATAGGAGATGAAATAATAATTATTGGAGATGATTTAACTTCAACTAATTCGGAGCTAGTGAAAAAATCCATAGAGATAAAAGCAATTAATGGTGTAATTATTAAGCCTACTCAGATAGGAACAATTTCCGAAACCTTAGAAACAATTGATTTGGCTAATAAACATGATTTAAAGATTGTTATAAGTCATAGAAGCGCGGAGACCCATGATCATTTTATCAGTGATTTAGTTTGGGCAAGTAGTGCATGGGCATTGAAATCAGGAGCTCCTCAACCAGAGGAAAGGATGGTAAAATATAATAGGATAATAAAAATCTATGAAGAAGATAATTTTTTTAGAAGCAACTGATTGGGAAAAGGAAATTTGTCAAAAATATCCCGATTTTTTTAAAAATGTAGATTTTTCTTCTGAGAAGCTTACATTGGAAAATGCCAAGAAGTTTAAGGATTATGAAATTGCTTGTATTTTTATTGGTTCTGATGTATCTGCTGACGTATTAAAAGAATTAGAAAATTTAAAATTTATTGCCACTCGTTCTACTGGATTCGATCATATTAATTTAAATTATTGTGAAGAAAAAGAAATTTTAGTATCTAATGTTCCTACTTATGGAAGTCATACTGTTGCAGAATATACTTTTGCTTTGCTTTTATGCTTAATAAGGAAAGTTTATAATTCTTATCATCGCATTAGAGAAACAGGAAGTTTTTCTTTAGAAGGATTGCGAGGAGAAGAATTGTTTGGAAAAACTATAGGAATGATAGGAACAGGACGAATTGGTACTGAAGTTATAAAAATAGCAAAGGGATTTTCAATGAATGTAATTGCTTATGACGAATATCCAAAAGAAGAGTTATCTCAAGAATTAGATTTTAAATATGTTCCTTTAGAAGAATTGTTATCTCAATCAGATATAATTACTTTGCATGTTCCTCACAACAAAGAAACTCATCATTTATTAAATAAAGATAATTTATCTAAGACAAAGAAAGGAGTTTATATCATCAATACTGCTCGGGGTGGAATAATAGAAACGCAAGCTCTTTATGAAGCATTAAAAGATGGTCAGATAGGCGGTGCGGCATTAGACGTTTTAGAAGAAGAAGGTGATTTAAAAGAAGAGCAGAGAATACTTTTAGAAAAAGAAAATATTCCTCCAGAGAAATTAAAAACACTTTTAGCTAATCATATTTTTATTGATTTAGACAATGTGATTATTTCTCCACACAACGCTTTCAATACTAAAGAAGCGCTTGAAAATATTTTTATTACTACAATAGAAAATATTCAGAATTATTTAAAAGGAAAACCAATAAATTTAGTAAATTAAAATTATGTTAAAAAAAGATTGTATTTTTTGTAAAATTATTAAAGGAGAAATTCCTTCAAAAAAATATTATGAAGATGATAATTTTCTAGCTATTTTTGATATTAATCCTATCAGCGAAGGACATTTTGTTGTATTTTCTAAAAATCATTATTCTAATACTGAAGAAATGCCAGAAGAAGAATGGAAAAAGATTTGTGTTTTAGCACGTAATTTAGCAGAAAAATATATAAAAGAGATTAAAGCTGATGGATATAGTTTCTTAATTAATCAAGGAGAAGCTGCTCAGTCAGCTATTGCTCACCGTCCTCATATTCATATTATTCCTCGTCGTTTTAATGACGGGCTTAAAATAGATCCAAGATAATTATGTGTGGAATTATTGCTTATAAAGGGAAAGAAAATGCAACTTCAATTGTAATAAATGGTTTAAAACATCTTGAGTATAGGGGGTATGATTCTTGGGGCATAGTTTATTTGAATAATCAAAAAGCTCATCTATTAAAAAAAGTTGGTAAAATCGGTGAGTTTCAAGGATTAAACAAGCTTTCAAATTCTTCTGTTGCTATTGGGCATACGCGCTGGGCAACACACGGTAAAGTTTCAGTAGTTAATTCTCATCCTCATTTTTCTTCTGATAAGCATATTTTTGTTGTTCACAATGGGATTGTTGAAAATTACAAAGAATTAAAAGAAGAATTAATTAAAAAAGACCATCATTTTGTTTCTGAAACTGATACAGAAGTTATTCCTCATTTAATTGAAGAGTATAGAAAAAATAATAGTTTTGTTGCCTCTTGTGAAAAAACCTTTCGTCGTTTAAAAGGTTTATTTGCTATTGTGGTTTTAGATAAAGAAACAGGAGAAATTATTGGCACTAGGAAAGGATCCCCTTTAGTAATGGGAATAGGAGATAAAGGACTTTTCTTAGCATCAGATGTTCCGGCTTTTTTAAATAAAACAAACAAAGTTATATTCTTAGATGACGGAGATATGGTTCATATTATAGATGCTGGGACATATAAGATTAAGAATTTATCTTCAAAGAAAATATTAAAAAAGAAAATAGATATAATTAAATGGAAACAAGAAGAAGCAGAAAAAGGAAAATATCCTCATTTTATGATAAAAGAAATAAGAGAAATACCAGAAGCTATAGAAAAAGCTGTTTGTCAAGATAATCAGAAATTGAGTTTGATAGCGGATTTAATAAAAAAGAGTCCAAATTTATTCTTTGTAGCTTGTGGTACTGCTGGGCATGCTTGTTTAGCTGGACAATATTTATTTTCTTCAGTAGGAAAACATACTGGTTTTAGTGCTGCCAGCGAGTTTAAAAATTTCCTACCAACATTAGATAAAAAAACTTTATTAATAGCTGTTTCTCAGAGTGGGGAAACTATTGATGCAATAGAGGCCGTAAAAAGAGCTAAGGAAAAAGGTCTAAAAGTTTTATCTTTAGTAAATGTAATGGGATCTACTTTAACAAGAATAAGTGATTATGTTTTGATGATTAATGCTGGTTCTGAGAAATGTGTTTTAGCGACAAAAAGTTATTTATCTCAATTAAGTTTAATCATTTTGCTTTTTTATTCTATTTTTAATCAGAGTAAAAAAGGAGAGAAAGATTTAAAAAAAATAAGCCGACAAATAAATCAGCTATTAGAGAGTAAATTATTTATTTCTAAAATTAAAAAATTAGCCAGGAAATTATCTTCAACTAAACATATTTATGTGATTGGAAGGAGCTATAATTTTCCAACTACATTGGAAACAGCTTTAAAAATTAAAGAAGGTTGCTATATCCACACAGAAGCTTTCGCAGGCGGGGAATTAAAGCACGGAGTAATTGCATTAATAGAAAAAGGAACTCCTTGCATAATTCATTTATCAAAAGGTGAAGAAGAAGAAAATACCTTAATAAACGCGATGGAATTAAAAAGCAGAGGCGCTTATATTATAGGAATAGGCAATAAAAAACAAAAAGATTTTGATTTTTTTATTGAAGTTCCAGAAGTTGAAGAATTTCTTTCTCCTTTAGTAAATATTATTCCAATTCTTCTTTTGAGTTATTATATTGCCTTGGAAAAGGGGATAGATCCTGATAAACCAAGAAATCTAGCCAAGAGCGTCACGGTGAAATAGATTGTTTTATTGCTGAACTCTTGATACATATTCCTTTGTTTCTGTATTAATTATTAATACATCTTCTTTTTTAATAAAGATAGGAGTGTTAATTTTTAATCCTGTTTCCATTGTCACTGTTTTAATAGCGCCTGTAACAGTATTGCCTTTTATCGCTGGCATAGCTTCGATAACTTTTAATTCCACCTTAGGTGGAATATTAATATTGATTGGTTCTTCGTCAAGAAAGATAATTGAAACTTCACTTTTTTCTTTTAAAAATTGAATTAAATCTTTTGTTTTTTCTAAATCAAAATTAATTCGTTCTTTATTGTTTTTTAATTGAAAAACAGATGATTTTCTATCGCTATATAAATAAAGAGCAGGTTGATATTCGATTTCAATTTCTTGAAACTTATCTCCAGAACGAAATGTTTTGTCTATAACTTTTCCTGTTTGGAAATTTTTTAATTTTGTTCTCATCACAGCTCCTCCTTTACCAGGCTTATAAAATTCAAAATTGACGATTTGCCAAGGTTCGCCGTTAACTTTAATAACCATGTTTTTTTCAAAATCTGAAGTAGATATCATATTATTGATTTTTTAATAGCCTGATGTTATAGTATTCTACAATGAATATTCCGTCAAGCATTTTTATTTTAAGTTTGAAAGGATTAATTTTAGCTGTTCTTCTTGGGGCTTTGATTGGCCTTGAAAGAGAATGGGCTCAAAGATCTGCGGGGTTAAGAACGTTTTCTTTAATTAGTTTAGGAGCAGCTTTGTTTGTAATGATTTCTCGTTTGAGTTTTAGTGGATATTTAGGAATATCAAGCTTAGATCCTTCACGAACTTTAGGACAGATTATTGTTGGAATAGGGTTTTTAGGAGCTGGTATTATTATTTTTAGACAGAGAGAAGGAAAAGTAGAGGGATTGACTACAGCAGCAATGATGTGGACAACATCAGCGGTTGGGGCTGCAGTGGGGCTAGAATTATATTGGTTAGCAATATCTGCTACTATATTAGTTGTTTTAATTAATTTTGTTGTTTTGCCATTTGAAAAACAATTAGAAAAAAAGATCGAAAAAATAAAAAACGGAAAAGAAAAATAATTGTTGCCCCCATAACTCAACGGTAGAGTAGTGGCCTTTTAAGCCATTAATCCAGGTTCGAATCCTGGTGGGGGCACTACTTTTCGAACGACATTTTGTAAAAGAAAATTTTCTACGGACCAACGTTTTTTCTTTATTTATTATATATTTTGTATAATAAGTTATTTAGCACATTAATAAAAAGGAGGTGATTTAATATGATAGCGTATGTTTTCCCAGGACAGGGAACACAGTTCATCGGTATGGCCAAAGACCTGTTTGAAAAATCGAGATTGGCAAGAGAAATGTTTAAATTGGCCAATAAGATTCTTGGTTTTCGCATAACTGACATTATGTTTACCGGAACAGAGAGGGATCTATGTCAGACCAAAGTGTGTCAACCAGCAATATTCCTGCATTCAGTAATCCTTGCGGCCACTCTTAGCGATAAATCTGAGTTAAAACCAGATATGGTAGCAGGCCATTCTCTTGGAGAATTTTCTGCGTTAGTAGTAGCTAAAGTATTATCATTTGAAGACGGATTGCGACTTGTAATGGTGCGCGCCGAATCAATGCAAAAAGCTTGTAATGCCGAACGTTCGACTATGGTGGCTGTTTTGGGATTGGAAGATAAAGTTGTAGAAAAAGTGCTTGACTCTATTGATGAAACGGTTGTTCTAGCCAATTATAATAATCGTGAACAAACGGTAATTTCGGGATCAATAGATGGAGTAGAGATTGCCTGTAAAAAACTAAAAACTGCCGGTGCTAAACGCATCATCCATCTAAAGGTAGGAGGCGCATTTCATTCGTCCCTGATGGAACCGGCACGCGTTGAACTGGCAAAAGTTGTCAATCAGACTACCTTCCATCAGTCTGTTTGCTCTATCTATCAGAACGTGAGTGCACAACCTACAACCAATCCAGTTGTTATCTGTGAAAACCTGATTGCCCAATTGACTTTTCCTGTCCTTTGGCACCAAACTGTGCTAAACATGATCGCAGACGGCGCCAACACTTTCATCGAAATAGGTCCAGGTAACGTTCTTCAAGGCCTTATTAGAAAAATTGCGCCAAAAGTGATTTTTCAGGAGTTAACTTCATAGGAGATACTAAGTTTAAATTAGTATCTCCTTTTTTCATACAAAACAGTAAATTTTTAAACTCAAAACCTTGAGTTTATTTTTTTATTTAGATATAATTAATTTATAGGATTTATATTTTTTGAATGGAATATGATATAGTATAAATACGAGGTTTAAAAAATAATAATAAAGAAATAAAAACATGAATAATTTTTCTAGAGATTTTATTTCTAAGGAACAACGGGATTTTAAATTTCAAATAGGGAAAACATTAGCTTCTTCGCTTTCTGGTTTTATAGCCGGAGTAATATTTGCCTCAATTTTTTGGATTATAATTTTTTTCTTTTTAAAAATATCTCTCCAAATTGGTCTTTAATATTATTAGAGAATAGTTAAATAATGTATTTCGGTAAATTTCTAAAAATTTCTGTCGTCTTTTTTATAATTTTTGCTTGGATATTTTCAAGCTTCCCTTTAAATTTAAAAGCGGCGGATGGTTCAGGAACAAATATCGTTGATCTAACTACAGCAAATTTTGAAGAAACAGACACAACTTTTGATTTTACTTTTACAGCAGTGGAATCAATTAGAAGAAGAAGTCAAGAAAACTCAGGGAATACTTTATCTAGCTTTTAATAATTTAAGAAAAGAAGTTACTAAACAGGTGGCTAAGCTTGATGGTAATGATGTTTTGTCAGAAAGGGAGCAAGTGATCAATGAGAAATTAAAAAAATCAATTAGGGATTCAGAGCAAATAATTAGTGAGAAGATGGAAGATATTAAAGAAAAAATTGGCAGAGCTTAATAGTTGTATTAAATTAAAATTTTTGATAAGATAATAAAAGATTAAGAAATGAATTATAAAAAATTATTAATTATTATTGGGATTTTTATAGTCACCATTTTGTTGGGGATTTTTATTTATCCTGACGGATTAAAAGAAAGAGGGATTGTACTTCCTCATTTTTTTGATAAATCTTTTAATTTAGGTCTAGATGTTTCTGGAGGGACGCTTTTACTTTATGAGGCAGATTTAAACAATACTGATGTTTCTAATTATGCTACAGCTATGAATGGTTTAAGGGATGTAATAGAAAGACGTATCAATTTTTCAGGGGTTAAAGAACCGCGTGTGCAGATTAATAAAAGCGGAGAAAAATGGCGTTTGATAGTAGAATTAGCTGGGATTAAAGATATTAAAGAAGCAATTAAAATGATCGGAGAGACTCCTTATTTAGAATTTAAAGAAGTTCGTACTGAAGAAGAATCCAAAACTATATTAGGATTACAAGAGGAAGAGTCAAAGAAAGAAGAGCCCGACTTAAGAACCATGCAGACTGATCCCTATTTTAAAAAGACTTCTTTAACAGGAAAATATTTAGAAAGAGCAGAATTAGGATTTGATCAGAATTCTTTGCCTATAATCAATCTTCAATTTAATGATGAAGGAACAAAGATTTTTGCTATTTTAACAAAAAAGAATGTTGGGCAACCATTGGCAATCTATTTAGATAATCATTTACTTAATGCTCCTATAGTACGTGAAGAAATTCCTTCAGGTAGGGCTCAAATTTCTGGGCATACTTTACCAGAAGCAAAAGAACTAGTAACGGGGTTAAATCAAGGAGCTTTGCCAGTTCCAATTAATTTAATTTCTCAACAATCTGTCGGCGCTGTTTTAGGAGAAGAATCAATCCAAAAAATAGCTAAGGCAGCTCTTTGGGGCTTTGCTTTGGTTCTTATGTTTATGATTGTAACTTATGGTATACCCGGACTTTTGGCTTCCATTTCTTTAATAATTTACGTTATTTTAACAATCAGTATTTTTAAAGCGTTACCAGTGACTCTTACTTTGGCCGGTATGACTGGTTTTATTCTTTCTGTTGGTATGGCAGTGGATGCAAATATTTTAATTTTCGAACATGCTAAAGAAGAAATCAAGAAAAATAAACCAATCAGAATTTCAATGGAGGATGGCTTTCAAAGATCATGGCCAGCTATCCGAGATTCTAATATCGCTACAATAATTTCTGCTGTAATTCTTTATTATTTTACATCAAGTATGATAAAAGGATTTTCTGTTACATTAGCAATTGGAGTGGTGGTAAGCTTAATTACCGCTTTATATATCACAAGATTGTTTTTACAAGTTTTAACAACAAATAAGTAGTTATGAATTTTATTAATAAGAGAAAACTTTTTTATGGATTTTCGATAGCAATGATTGCTAGTTCTTTTTTATGCCTTGCAATTTTTGGATTTAATTGGGGAATTGATTTTACAGGAGGGTCTCTTTGGGAGTTAACAACATCAGATGTTCAAAATGATAATTTAAGTAAAGTTGTAGATTATTTAGAAAATGAAGAACTAGGTCAAATTAATGTTCAAACTACAAATGAAGATAGTCTGATATTACGTTTTTCTAATATTTCTGAAGAAAAACACGTTCAATTATTTAAAGGATTACAAGAAATAATTCCTTCAATTCAAGAAAGAAAATTTGAATCAATAGGTCCTTCCATTGGGCAAGAATTAAAATCCAAATCTATCTGGGCAGTTTTCTTAGTTTTTTTTGGAATATTGACATACCTATGGTACGCTTTTCGTCATTCTTCTTTTCGTATCCCATCTTATCGTTATGGAGTTTTAGCAGTTTCAGTATTAATGCATGATGCCATCTTTATTGCAGGGCTATTTTCTTTATTGGGAAAATTAAAAGGATGGGAAGTAAATTCAGATTTTTTGGTAGCCTTATTAGTAGTGGCTGGTTATTCTGTCCATGATACAATTGTGGTCTTTGATAGGATTAGAGAAAATATACGCTTAAAAAGGAATGAAGATTTAAAAGAAATTATTAATTTAGGTGTTAATCAAACACTCATACGATCTTTAAATACGTCTCTTACAACAGTTTTTCCATTAATAACCTTATATTTCTTAGGCCCTATTTCCATTAAAGTGTTGGTTACAGCGATGATTAGTGGTGTAATTATAGGTACTTATTCATCTATTTGTCTTGCCGCTCCTTTATTATATGATTGGGCATTAAAACGAACATAAATTTAGACTTGTTTCGTATTGACTTTTTGTTTATTTTTTGCTTTAATTAACATTAATACAAATATGAATAATCTTAATTTAAATAAACAGAGCCCACATCAATTGGCTCTTAAAGTTATTACAATTTTACCTCCACGAACACAAGATATTGTTAGAAAAAGATTTGGTTTAGATAATAATATTCCTAGAACATTAGAATCAGTTGGCCAAGATTATAAAATTACGAGAGAAAGAATTAGGCAAATTATAGAGGCATCTTTAAAGACTATTAAAAAACAGCCAGTTTTAAAAATGGCTGAGGTTTTTATGAAACAAGCTGAACAGGTTTTGAAGCAAAGCGGAGGAGTGGAAGAGAATGTAGAATTAGTGGAAAAAATAAATAAGCTATTTAAGAAAGCAGGAGGCAATTTATCAGCTATTAGATTTTTATTGTCATTAAACTCCAATTTTGTATTTAAAGAAGAAAATAATTTATATCATAGTTTTTGGCATTTTTCTAAAATTTCTAAAGATAGTCTTTATAAAAACGTTCAAGATATAGAAAAGTATTTTAAGAAAAAAAAGTCTTCTTGTTTTGTAGATGAAATATTAACTTGGGTTAAAAAGAATATTTCTTCTAATATGAATAAAGAAGAATTAACTTCTTATCTGCGAATATCTAAAAAAATTGGCATGAATCCTTTTGGTGAGTATGGTTTATTTGATTGGGTGGAAATAGATCCATCTGGTGCTCGAGATAGGGCATATTTGATAATGAGACATTCTGAAAAACCTTTACATTTTTCTGATATTACTAAACGTCTTAATGAATGTAATAAAATATCTGTTCCAGCATGTGTTGCTTCTCATTCTTGGCAAAAAAAAGTATGTGTTCAAACTGTCCACAATGAATTAATTCGTGATTCTCGTTTTGTTCTTATTGGGCGTGGAATTTATGCATTAGGAGAATGGGGATATAAGCCAGGAAAGATAGTTAATGTTATCAAAGACATCTTAAAAGAAGCAGGAAAGTCATTGAAACAGGAAACAATTATTAAAGAAGTTAAGAAACGTAGAGTGGCTAAAGAGAATACGATTATTTTAAATCTTCATAACAAGAAATATTTTAAGAAATTACCAAATAAACACTATAGTTTAGTTAGGTCCTATAAAATATTAGAGGTTTAATGCCTTTTTCTACTTTTTTTTATTACCTAAGAATTGTTTCAGCTTTCTTAGGAACCATTTTTCGTGAATTTTGGTGGCTATTAGCCCTTATTATTTTTGGGAAAATTTTTATTGGTTTAAATAGAAAATATAAAGAGAAAAAGAAAAAAGAGAAGGAAGAAATAAAAGATTGGGTTGTTTTGCAAGTAAAGATTAATCGAGAAATTTTACAAACTCCTAAGGCTATGGAGCAAGTATTTAATGCTTTACACGTTATAGAGAAAGGTTATATTTGTTTAGAGCTAGTTGGGATGGACAGAGGGTTATGTTTTATTGTTCGCACTCCTAAAGAATATAAAAATTTAGTAATATCACAATTCTATGCGCAATATCCAGAAGTAGAAATTAAAGAAATTGATGATTATTTTTTGCGTCTTCCAGCTCATTTACCAAATAAAGATTTTGATTTATGGGGTACTGAAATTGCTTTAGAAAAAGAAAATTATTATCCTATCAAAGTCTATTCTTATTTTGAGGAACCAAAAGAAGAGAAAAGGATTGACCCAATATCAAGTTTTGCAGAAAGCATTGATAAGCTTCAAAGATCAGAATTGCTTATTTTGGAAATTCTTATCAAACCTCTTTCTGATAAAGAAGAAAAGAAATTTATAAATGAAGGAAGAAAGAAAGTTGATAGTATGTTAGGAAAAAAAGAGAGTAAAATATCTACATGGCAAGATTGGATAGCTGCTTTCTTTAAAAATCTTTTATTGGGCATAGTCGAACCTTTAGTTTGGCCTGGTAAAGAAGAGAAGAAAGATGAGAGATCGCCAACTCTTTCCCCGGGAGAAAGAACTATAATTGAATCAATTGAAAAAAAGATAAATCAATTATCATTTAACGTAGACATGAGATTAGTCTACATCTCTCCAAAAAAGATTTTTAATGAATCTAATATCTCTGCTTTTATGGCTTTTCTAAAACAGTTTAATTCAAAAGATATTAACGGTTTTAAAATCAATAAAGATGCTTCCACTATTCTTAAAACAAGAATTCTTCAGAACAGAAGACTTTTTTTAAAAAAGATGGATTTTTATCAAAGTTGCTTAAAGCGAAAGTCAGCACAAAATACTATGATTCTAAATACAGAAGAATTAGCAACTATTTATCATTTCCCAGTATTAAAAGTTAAAACTCCTGCACTAACCAGAGTCTTAAGTAAAAAAGGAGAGCCACCAATAGGGCTGCCTATAGAATAAATTTATGGATATAAATAATATTGGAATAACAAATTTCAGGGACGAATACCAAAGATTTGGGATTAAAGCTGATGATAGACGTCGGCATATGTATCTTATTGGAAAAAGTGGAACAGGAAAAACAACAATGATGGAAAATATGATTATTCAGGATATTAGTAATGGAAAAGGTGTGTGTGTTATTGATCCTCATGGAGAATTAATAAATAGAATTCTTTATTTTATTCCTGAAAACAGAATAAAAGATGTTATTTATTTTAATCCTGGTGATGTTGAATGGCCAATTGCTTTTAATGTGATTGAAGAAGTTCCAGTAGAACTTCGTCATTTAGTTGTAGCAGGTTTAATGGGAGTTTTTAAGAAGATTTGGCCAGATGTGTGGTCTGCTAGAATGGAATATATTTTAAACAATGCATTATTGGCTCTTTTAGAATATCCTGGATCAACGCTTTTGGCTGTAAACAGATTACTTGCTGATGGAAATTTCCGTAAAGCAGTGATGGAAAAAGTAACGGATCCTATTGTAAGATCTTTTTGGGAGAGAGAATTTGCTAATTATAATACTCGTTTTGCCACAGAGGCAATTGCTCCAATACAGAATAAAGTTGGGCAATTTATATCCAATCCTTTAATTAGGAATATTATTGGGCAAAAAGAATCAAAAATAGATATTAGGGAAATAATGGATGGAGGTAAAATTCTTTTGGCTAATCTATCAAAAGGTATGGTTGGAGAAGACAATTCTAGCCTTTTAGGCGCTCTTTTAGTTACAAAGATACAATTGGCGGCAATGAGTCGTATAGACGTTCCTGAAGAAAAAAGAAAAGATTTTTATTTATATGTGGATGAATTTCAGAATTTTTCTACAGAATCATTTGCCTCTATTTTTGCTGAAGCTAGAAAATATCGTTTAAATTTAGTTTTAGCTCATCAATATATAGCTCAGCTTAATGAACAAGTTAGAGATTCTATTTTTGGTAATGTAGGAACCCTGGTTTCTTTTAGGCTTGGTCCTCAAGACGCAGAATTATTAGAAAAATATTTTGCTCCAGAATTTTCTGAAGAAGACTTAATTAATCTTCCAAATTTTAATTTTTATATAAAATTAATGATAGATGGTGTTTTATCTAAAAGTTTTTCATCGATGAATATACCACCTTCTGGTTTACCAAAACAATCATTTATACAAGAAATAATCCAATATTCCCGAGAGAATTACGCCTCTTTACGAACGGAAGTTGAAAAGAAAATCGCACATTGGGAATTGTTAGATTTTTCCCCGAGTTCTAAAGGATCAAATCTTAAAAATAAAAAAATTGGAATTAAAGAAGGTTGGGAAGCAATATGTTCACATTGTGGGAAAAAAATCATAGTGCCTTTTCAGCCCGATCCTGATAGGCCTGTTTATTGCGATGAATGTTTCAAGGAAATAAGAATGCGAAAGGCGGGCAATCTAAATCATGCGAGTTCTACTGAGCACCATAAACCTAAATCTGAACCTGAAAAAGGAAAAATAAAAGAAATGATTAAGAATATTTTTGATAAAAACGATTAATTAACATATGAAAAAAACTATTGCTGTTATTTGTGGTGGAAAGAGCGGAGAACATGAAGTGTCTCTACGTTCGGCTTTTTATGTCTACAATAATATAGACAAAAAGAAATATAGGGCAGTAGTCATAGCTGTTGATAAAAAAGGAAGGTGGTATTTTAGTTATAATTTTGAAAATATTATTAATACTAAAAACCAATTATGGAAATTAAAATCTAATTTGGAAGAAATAGTTCTTTTAAAATCTAAAAAATGTAGTAAGGTATTTAGCTTAAAGAAGAAGAAAAATTTAATTGGAATAGATATATTTTTTCCATTAATTCACGGTACCTATGGGGAAGATGGTTGTCTACAGGGATTTCTTGAGCTTTTGGACATTCCTTATGTAGGCGCTGGTGTTATGGGGTCAGCAATAGCAATGGATAAAGAAATAACAAAGAGATTATTAATTCTTGAAAAAATACCAGTAACAGAATTTATTGTTATTAAAGAAGAAGATAAATTAATAGAAAGAAAAAAGAAAATTAATCAATGTATAAAAAAATTTCATTTTCCACTTTTTATTAAACCTGTTTCTTTAGGATCTTCAGTTGGGGTATCTAAAGTTTTTAATAGAAAAGAAATTGATATTGCTATTGAAGAAGCTTTTCAATACGATACAGAAATTATGATTGAGGAATTTATGAATGGAAGAGAAATTGAGTGCTCAGTGTTGGGTAATTTAGACCCCAAAGCTTCTTTACCAGGGGAAATTAAATCTCGCTCTTTTTACTCCTATGAGGCAAAATATTTGAATGCCGAAGATTCGGAATTATTAATCCCTGCTCCTTTGTCAAAAAAGTTAATTAAAAAAGTGCAAAAATTAAGCATTAGGGTATTTCAAATATTAAAACTACAAGGCATGGCTCGAATAGATTTTTTCTTAAGACCTAATGGAAAGTTGATAGTCAATGAAGTAAATACTATTCCTGGATTTACTCAAATTAGTATGTATCCTAAACTATGGCAAGTTTCAGGAATAAAATATTCGAAATTAATAGATAAATTAATCCAACTCGCTACTGAGAATTATAATAAGAAAAATAAATTAAAAAGAGATTTTCAATGAAGCTTTCTTTTAAAAAATTTCTTAAAAGTATAGAAAATGCTTTTAAAGGAATAAAATACGTGTTTTTGCAGCAGAATTTTTTTTTAATGGTTCTTATAACAATAGGAACATTAATACTAGGATTTTGGTTACAAGTTCTTTATTTTGAATGGTTGATAATAATCTTTCTTATTGGTTTTATTCTTAGTTTAGAAATATTAAATACTGTTCTTGAAAAAACATTAGATTTTCTAGAACCATATATTTCTGATAATATTAAAATGATTAAAGATTTAATTGCAGGGGCAGTTCTTTTATCTTGTTTGACCGCTTTGATTTTAGGATTTACAATTTTTTTGCCAAAAATTATATTAAAATTTTAAGAACTATTAAAATATGCAATCTTCTTCTGAAGAAATAAAAAATAAATTAGATGTTGTCGAAGTAATAGGGCAATATGTGAAATTACAAAAAGCGGGGGCCAACTACAGAGGTCTTTGTCCTTTTCATAAGGAAAAAACGCCTTCATTTTTTGTTTCTCCATCTCGTCAAATTTGGCATTGTTTTGGCTGTGGATTAGGAGGGGATATTTTTTCTTTTGTAATGAAAATAGAAAATATTGAATTTAAAGAAGCTTTAAAAATATTAGCTCAAAAAGCTGGAGTAGAATTAGCTTATGAAAATCCTCAAGTACGTTCTCAAAAACAGAGGACAGTTGATGTTAATAAAGCAGCAACAGAATTTTTCGAAGAGAATCTTTGGAAAGAGAATGATGTTGCTAGCTATCTTTTAAAAAGGGGATTGAAAGAAGAAACCATAAAAGAATTTCATATTGGTTGGGCTTCTGATGAATGGAATCAACTTAGTAATTTTCTTGTAAAAAAAGGATTTAAACCGAAAGAAATATTAGATAGTGGTTTAGCTATTCCTAAAAATACAGGTATTTATGATCGTTTTCGTTCAAGGATTATATTTCCAATAGAAGATGCTTCTCAGAATATAGTTGGTTTCACTGGTAGAATCTTCCAAGGCAAGGCTCCTTTAAAAACAATTAGAGATATAGAAAAAATAGGGAAGTATATTAATAGTCCTCAAACTTTGATTTTTGATAAAAGTAAAGTTCTTTATGGTTTATCTAAAAGTAAAAATTATCTTCGTTCTGAGGGCAATACTTTATTAGTAGAAGGCCAAATGGATTTTTTGGCTGCTTGGCAGGCGGGTATAAAAAATATGGTAGCTATCTCAGGAACAGCTTTAACTTCTTATCAATTAAAGATTTTAAAGAGATATAATGATACTCTAGTCTTAGGGTTTGATATGGATGAAGCAGGGGAGAAAGCATCTGAAAGAGGCATTGAGTTAGCTTTATCTAAAGAATTTAATGTAAAAATCCTTAGATTACCCGAGGGAAAAGATTTGGCCGATTTTCTTATGGATAAAGAAAACGAAGCTAATATTAAGGATTTATTAAGTAAAGCTGAAGCAATAATGGATTTTTATTTTGCTAGAGCCCAAAATGAAGGTGACAAAACAAATATTGATGGTAAAAAAGCAATTGCTTCTTATTTTCTTCCTAAAATTAAAAAACTCAATAATGTTTTAGATGTATCTTTTTGGACAAACAAGCTTTCACGTTTTATCAATATTTCTGAGCAAGCTCTTGAAGATGAATTAAATAAACTACAAAAAGGAGGTGATGAATTGATCGTTGATGAGAATGAGTCTCTTTATCAATTTCCTGTTGCTCAATTGAGATCGCGTATAGATGGTATAGCCGAAAGGATAATTTCTTTTTTAATAAAAACACCATCATTAAGAGAGGGGATATCTGATTATGAAGAATATTTTCCAGAGAATTTTCAAATGATTTTTCAAGTGATCAAAAATATTTCCTCAGTGAAAGATTTAAACATAGCAAACTTAAAAAAGCTAAATTTACCAGAGGATTTAATTAATCAAATTAATCAATTAGCACTAAGGGCCGATTATGAAACAGAATTATTAGAAAAATTCCAGGTTTCCATTGAAGAAGAATTTCAAAAAGAACTACAAGAATTAAAGAAAGAATGCATTAAGAAAAGATTAGAAAAAATAGAAAGAGAAGTTCGTGTTGCTGAGAAAAATCAAGATAAAAAAACATTAAAAGATTTAATAACAAAATTTAACGAATTATCAAAAAAATTATTAAATTAATATGAAACAAATTAAAAAAAACAAAAAAAATAGAAAAGTGAAAAAAGTAAAAATTATAAAAAAGAAAAGAAAAGTAATGGTTATCAAAAAAGTAAGAAAAGGAAAGAAGGTAAAGGAAATAAAAAAAACTAAGAAGATTAGTAAAACCAAAAAGAGGAAGAAATTATCTAAAAAGGGAATAATACAAGAAAATATAGATACGTTAATTGAGAGAGGCAAGTCGCGAGGCTTTATTACTCAAGATGAGATTTTAAAATATTTTCCGCGCATTGAATCAGACATCAAGCTTTTAGAAAAACTTTATGATTCTTTAGCTGGAGTTAATATTGACGTTGTAGAAAGCGGAGATTTATTGATTCCAGAAAAAGAGGTTTCCGACAAAGAATTAAAAAATGCTTTAAAGGTTTCAGGTTCTAGGGTATTATCTGGAGCTGTTCAGTCGTATTTGAGAGAAATAGGAAAAGTTTCTCTTTTAAATCGCGAAGAAGAAAGAGAATTAGCTAAAAAAGTGGACGAGGGAGATGAACAAGCAAGAAGAAAGATGATAGAAGCTAATCTTCGTTTAGTAGTTTCTATTGCCAAGCGATATATCGGAAGAAGTAGGAACCTAGGTTTATTAGATTTAATCCAAGAGGGTAATATTGGTCTTTCTAAAGCTGTTGATAAATTTGATTACAAGAGAGGGTTTAAGTTTTCTACTTATGCCACTTGGTGGATCAGACAGGCAATTACACGCGCTTTAGCTGACCAAGGTAGAACAATTCGTATCCCAGTCCATATGGTTGAAACGATTAGTAAATATTTAAAAACTAGAAGAGTATTATCTCAGGCATTAGGAAGAGATCCTTTACCAGAAGAGATAGCTTCAGAAATGGGAAAAGAGGTTAGTGAAATTCTTTATCTTATGAAAATTTCTCAAAGTACTTCATCTTTAAACCAACCAGTGGGAGATGAGAGTGGTGGCAGTCAGCTAGGAGATTTTATTTCAGACACTAAAACTATTACTCCTGATAGTCATACAGCAAGGGAATTGCTAAAAAGCGAATTAGGAAAAATTATGAGTGAGTTATCTGACAGAGAAAGAAATATTATAAAAATGAGATTTGGTTTGGAAGATGAAATTACTCACACATTAGAAGAGGTGGGAAAAGCTTTTGGTGTAACAAGGGAAAGAATTAGACAAATAGAAGCTAAAACATTAGAGAAACTTAGAGATCATTCCCAGGCCGGTAGATTAAAAGAATTTTTAAGATAAAAGTTTAATGAGTTTATTGAGTAGAATAAAAAAGAATTCTTTATTACGTAAAACAATTGCTTTTTTAGCTGCCTTGAGATTTGGTTTTCCTGGACGCCATCTGACCATTATTGGCATTACGGGGACTACTGGAAAGACAACGACGGCTTTTATGATTAAAAATATATTGGAAGCTAATGGTATAAAAACAGGATTGATTAGCACGGCTGGTTTTTATATTGGTGATGAAATAATACATCCAGAATCTTATGTATCAAGTACTACACCTGATCTATTTTTTATTTATTATTTAATGAAAAAGATAGTAAAGAAAAACTTAAAAGCACCAAGTACTACACCTGATCCATTTTTTCTTCATTATTTATTAAGAAAGATGGTAAAGAAGGGATTAAAAACCGTAGTTATTGAAGTTGCTTCATTTGGCTTAATGTACGAACGGGTTTATGGATTAAATTTTTCAGTTGCAGTTTTAACTAATATTTCTTTTAATCATCATATCGCTCTTCATGGCAATATGAATAATTATGTTTCCACAAAATTAAAGTTATTCCGTAATTTAAAAAAGGAATCCATAGCTGTTTTACCAAGAAAAAGTGAATATTTTGATTTATTTGCTGAGAATACAAAAGCTCAAATCTTGAGTTTTGGTCTTGATAAAGGCTGTGATTTATGGATGGATATAAAAGAAATTACTAAAGCAGAGAATAAAGTTGTTATTCATCGTAAAAACGAATCTTTTCCTATTAGCTTACCATTACCAGGGCTTTTTAATATCTTTAATGCTTTAGCAGCTATTGGAGCCGTAAATAGGTTCTCTTTTAGCGTTGAAAAATTAAAAAGAGGATTAGAGAATTTAAAAAATATTCCTGGACGACTAGAGTACATTAATGGTAAACAACCTTTTTCTATTATTGTAGACAAGGCAAATACGCCGGCAGCCTTTTGTGGTATAATAGATTTTATTAAAATTTTAAATCCTAAGAAGAAAATTGCTGTTTATGGAAATTTTGGAGAAAGTCCATTAAAAGAAAGGGAAAAATTAGCAGAAATAGCAACTGATTTTTTTGATTTAACTATTATTACAGAAGATGACCCGCAAGAAGAATCTGCCCAGAAAAGCATTGATGATTTTCTAGGTTTTATGAAAAAGAAAAATATTTCTTTAGATAGATATTCTTCTTTTCTAAAGAGAAAAGAGGCAATTGAAGATGCAATAAAACGGGCCAATGAGGGGGATTTAATAGTTGTTTTAGGAAGAGGTAATGAGAAAACAATGGATTATGGAACTAAAGTTGTCTCTTTTGATGATAGAGAGGTAGTAAAGGAGGTATTAAAAGAGCAAAAGTATCTTTAAGGTTAATAAGTTTATGGATTCAAAAGAATTAAGAAAAAAGTTTTTAAAATTTTTTGAAGAAAAAGGACACAAAATAATCCCTTCTGCTTCTTTGATTCCAGAGAATGATTCAACTACTCTGTTTACTGGTTCAGGGATGCAACCTTTAGTGTCGTATTTAATGGGGGAACCTCATCCTGAAGGCAAACGGTTGGTAGATGTTCAAAAATCATTTCGTGCTGAAGATATTGAAGAAGTGGGGGATAATCGCCATACCACTTTTTTTGAAATGTTGGGCAATTGGTCTTTAGGAGATTATTTTAAAAAAGAACAATTGAATTGGCTCTTTGAATTTTTAGTTAATGAAATAAAATTAGATCCTAAAAGAATTTATGTTACTGTTTTCCGAGGGAATAAAGAAATTGGTATTGATAAAGATTCAGAATCTGTTCAAATTTGGAAGGATATCTTTAAAAAAAATGGAATTGAAGCTAATGATGTGGATTATTCTGAAAAAGATGGATTTCAAGGAGGTCGTATTTTTTATTACGATGAAACTAAAAATTGGTGGTCACGTTCAGGAATTCCGGCTAATATGCCTATAGGAGAAATTGGAGGACCTGACAGTGAGATCTTTTATGATTTAGGTGAAGACTTAAGGCGTCATGAAAATTCTAAATGGCGTGATCAACCTTGTCATGTTAATTGTAATTGTGGGCGTTTTATTGAAATTGGTAATAGTGTTTTTATAGAATTTATTCGTTCTAAAAAAGGATTCGAACCTTTGTCACAAAAGAATGTAGATTTTGGAGGTGGTTTAGAACGAATCACTATGGTAACTCAGGATAAGAATAATATTTTTGAAACGGATTTATTTATTAATGTTATTAAAAAGATTGAAGAATTATCAGGCAAAAGATATAAAGATAATATGCAACCATTTGAGATTATTGTCGATCATTTAAAAGCTGCCACTTTTATTATGGGGGATGATAAAGGAATTATTCCTTCTAATGTCGATCAGGGATATATAGTTCGTCGATTAATCCGGAGGGCTATACGTTATGGTTGGCAGATAGGCATTGAAAAGAAGTTTTGGATTAAGGATGTAGCAAAAATTATAATTGGTGATTATAAATTAATATATCCTGAATTAATTCATAATTTTGAATTTATAGAGAATAACTTAGAAAAAGAAGAGACTAAATTTTGCAAAACATTAGAAAAAGGATTGAAAGAATTTGAAAAATTATTTGATAATTATAAAGGTAATTTTAAAGAGTTTTCTTTAAATGCAAAAGATCTGTTTAATTTGTATCAAACCTATGGTTTTCCTATTGAATTGAGTATTGAAGAGATAAATAAAAAAAGAATTAAAAACGGTGGAATTTTAATGTCAAAAGATATAGAAGAGTTATTTCGGGAAGAGATTAAAAAACATCAGGAACTTTCTCGGACTGCTGCTGCCGGTAAATTTAAAGGGGGATTAGCTGATGCTTCTGATGAAACTAAAAAACTTCATACTTGTTGTCACCTGCTTTTAGCTGCTTTAAGGAAGGTATTAGGGAGTCATGTTGGGCAAAAAGGTTCAAATATTACCGCAGAGCGTCTTCGTTTTGATTTTTCTCATACCAAGAAACTTACCGATGAACAAAAAGTAGAGGTTGAAAAGATAGTGAATGAAGTAATTCAAAAAAATTTGCCAGTATTTTTTGAAGAAATATCGCTAAAAGATGCTAAGGAACAAGGAGCAACTGGAGCTTTTGAATCAAAGTATGGAGAAAAAGTAAAAGTTTATACAATTGGTGAAAATGAAAATCTTTTTTCAAAAGAAATTTGTGGCGGTCCTCACGTAAAACATACTGGTGAATTAGGTCATTTTAGAATTATTAAAGAAGAATCATCAAGCGCAGGAGTTAGGAGAATAAAGGCGGTCTTAGAATAAGTTCTTTTTTTGTAATATATATGATATACTAAAAAACAATATATAATAATGGAAAATTCTAAAAAAAATAAAAGAAAAGTTAAGGATATTTTTTTACCTCACGAATTAAATGGTTATCCGTCTAGCAAAAAAGAAATTAAAACGGAAGAAATTCCAATTCGTTTTATTAATAAACCTAAGACTGAAAGGAAAATTGAGGAAATTGAAAGTGAGGAAAATATTACAATAACTGCTTCTAATTTTAAAGAAAAATTTGCGAAAAAAGAAAAAAAAGTAAATAAAAGATTTAAAATTTTTTTATGTATATTCTTTTCTTTAATTGTTTTTTATTATTTAGGATTTATTTTATTAGCTAAAGCAGAAATTAATATTACTACAAAGAAGATGAAAATGCCTTTTTCGGGGACTGTTTTAATTGATAGAAACGTTTTTGCTACTAACTTTAGTGAAGCTGTTATTCCTGGAAATCTATTCGTTTTTAAAGCAGACGAAACTCAAGAATTTTCTAGCACTGGTCAAGGGAAAGATGAAATAAAAGCTAAGGGGATAATTACAATTTATAATAATTATTCTACTTCTCCTCAGATTTTAGTTGCCACAACACGTTTTGAAACTCCTGATAATAAAATATTCCATTTAGATTCACGTATAGTTATTCCCGGTGCTAGTACTAAAAATGGGGAGCTTATACCATCTACTATTGATGTAAAAGTTACTGCCGACAAACCAGGGACAGGTTATAATATAGAAGCTTGTAATTTACCTGATTGTAAATTTACTATTCCAGGATTTGGAGGAACATCAAAATTTGATGGATTTTATGGAGTTTCCGCTAAAGCAATGGCTGGTGGAAGTTTTGGCTCTATTCCTTTAGTAACATCAGAAGATTTAAAAAATGCGGAGGAAATAATTCTTCAAATCGTTATGGATTCTATTGGGGAAGATTTACAGAATAAGATCCCTAAAGGATTAAAAGTTTTACCGGAAGCAAAAAGCGGTATAAAAATTACTAATGTGGATAGTGATGCAAAAGCGGGAGATTATAGAGAAAAGTTTACAGTATCTGCCGAAGGAGAAGTCAACATAGTCGCATTTAACGAAGACGATATTATTAAATACGTACAGGCAATGTCAGACGAGGAGAAAGACGAGGATTATGAATATTGTGGAAAACCAGAATTAGAGTATTCAGAATTCAAAACCAATTTCAATGAAGGGACACTAAAAATATCAGTTAAAACAAATCAAGTTTTATGTCATAAATTATCTTTAGAGGAAATAAAGCAGGTGATTGCTGGCAAAAACAGAAAAGAGTTGGATCAAATCTTTGAAAGTAATTCTGGTATAGAAAATGTAGAAGTGAAGCTTTGGCCGTTATGGATAAGGAAGGTTCCTACTTCTTTGAAGAAAATTAATCTTTTTGTTGACTAAAACTACTTATTTTGATAAACTAATAACGCTTTATGGTACAGAAAAAAGAAATTGAAAGTAAAGAAGCTAGTCGCAAGGAGGGAGTTGTAAATGAATCTTTGCGTAACGCAGTATTTAAAGTGCGTTTAGACGGAGAAGAAAATGACATATTAGCTCATCTAGCTGGTAAGCTTCGTCTTCACCACATTAAAATTCTTCCAGGTGATAGGGTCGTAGTAGAACAATCACCTTATGATTCTAGCCGTGGCCGCATTGTTTATCGGCTATAAACCGATTATATTTTAAATATGAAAGTTAGAGCATCAGTAAAAAAAATTTGTAGGAATTGTAAAATAGTACGACGAAAAGGTCGCGTTTATGTTATTTGTTCTAATCCTAAGCACAAACAACGCCAAGGTTAATATTTGAATATTTTTTATTTATTAATTTTTAAAAATAAATTGATTTAATGACTCGATTTTTAGCTATAAGTATACCAGACGATAAAAGTATAAACATTGCTCTTACATATATTTATGGAATAGGGCTATCTTTATCTGAAAAGCTTTTAAAAGAAGCTAATATTGATTTTCGAAAGAAAACAAAAGATTTAAGTGTTTCTGAATTAAATTCTTTAAAAGAATTAATAGAAAAAAACAAGATAAAAACAGAAGGTGATTTAAGAAGGGATGTAGGTGCAAATATAAAACGCCTTATAAATATTAATTCTTATCGAGGAATAAGACATACAAGAAGATTGCCATTAAGGGGACAAAGAACAAAAACCAATTCTCGTACAGTTAGAGGAAATGTACGAAGGACAGTTGGATCTGGAAAAAAGAAAGCTCCAACATCAAAGTAGGATCAATAATTTTAATTTTGAAATATGGGTAAAAAGAGAGTTATTACTAAATCAAGCGAAGATACAAATAAAAATAAACAAAAAGTATCTTCTAAAAAATCCAAGGCTTCTCCTAAAAAACATTTAGAAGTTGGAAGGGCTTATATTCAGGTTTCTTATAATAATACAAAAGTATCTATTACTGACTCAAACGGTGATCTTGTCGCATGGTCTTCAGCTGGATCCTTAGGTTTTAGGGGTCCTAAAAAAGCCACTGCTTTTGCTGCGTCGAAAGTAGTAGCAACTTTAATGGAAAAAGTAAAAAAGGTTGGATTAAAAACTGTCGAAATTTATGTAAAAGGAATCGGAGGTGGAAGAGAAACAGCAATTCGTTCTTTAGTTAATCAGGGTCTTGATGTTACTATGATAAAGGATATAACACCAATGCCTCATAATGGACCTCGACCTCCAAAAGCAAGAAGGGTTTAAGAATTTATATATTATGTTAGAAGATAAATGTAAAAAATGTAGAGCAGTCGGAGAAAAACTATTTTTAAAAGGAGAAAGATGTTTCACTCCTAAGTGTGCTTTGGTAAGGAGAGGGATTAGAATTCTAGGAAAAAGAAAAAGAAGGAAAAAATTAACCGCATATGGTACACAATTATCAGAGAAGCAAAAAGTGAAATTATCATATGGAATGAGAGAAAAACAATTTCGAAGATATTTTAAAATAGCGTTAAAAAAGAAGATTGCTACTCCAGATGCCTTAGCTCAATTAGTAGAAAACCGTTTTGATAATATGGTCTTTCGTTTAGGATTTACATTTTCTAGAACAACGGCTAGGCAATTAACAAATCATGGGCATTTCTTTTTAAACGGACGAAAACATGATATTCCTTCTACGATTTTAAAGAAAGGTGATATTATTTCTATCAGACCACAAAGTAATAGTAAGGAACCTTTTAAAGATATTAAAGAAAGATTGAAAAAATATAATCCTCCAAAGCATCTTAAGTTAGATATAGATAAGATGGAAGGAGAAGTTATAGCAGCCCCTGATTTAGAAGAATTACAATTACCTTTTGATTTTACTTCGATTGTAGAATTTTATAGTAGATAAAAAATAATTTAAAATTTTTGTACTATGTTTCATTTACCTTCTTCAATAAAGATTATTGAGCAAGAAAAAAACTCTGGAAAATTTGAAATCGAAGGATTGTATCCTGGCTATGGAGTAACTATTGGTAACGCCTTAAGACGTGTTCTTCTTTCTTCTATAGAAGGCGCAGCAGTAACATCTTTTAAGATTAAGGGTGTTCACCATGAATTTTCTACCATTAATTATGTTGCAGATACAGTTTTAGATATAATGCTTAATTTAAAACAATTAAGAGTTAAATTACACAGTGATGAACCTCAAATTTTAAAATTAAAAATTGATAGTGAGCAGAAAATATATGCTAAAGATTTTGAGGCTAATTCAGTAGTAGATATTATGAATCCTGATTTATATATAACAGAGATTACAGATAAAAAAGGAAAAATAGAAATTGAAGTAATAATAGAAAAAGGATTAGGTTATTCACAAATAGAAGAGCGTAAAGAGGAAAAAATACCAATAGGTACTATCGCTGTTGATGCTATTTTTTCTCCTGTTCAAAAAGTTAACTTTCAAGTAGAAGAAATGAGAGTTGGAGAAAAAACTGATTACAATCGTTTGATTTTTTCTATCGAGACTGATGGATCTATTTCTCCAAAAGAAGCTTTAAGTAAGGCATCTACAATTTTGAAAGATCATTTTGCCAATATTGAAGATCAATTTATTCCAGAAGTAAAAAAAGAGAAAAAAGTGGTTTCAAAGAAAGAAGATAAAAAACCAAAAGATATTCTTGTTGAAGACTTAGATGTAGGTTCTCGAACAAAAAAAGCTTTAATAAATAATGGGGTTAAGACCTTGGCAGGTTTATTAAGATATAGCGAAGACACATTGTCTACTATGGATGGTTTGGGTGCAAAATCTTTGGAAGAAATAAAAGCGATTCTTAAAAATTTAAAATATACATTGAAGTAAACTAGATGAAGCATTTAAAAAAAGGAAAGAAATTTCATAGAAAGACAGATCAACGGAAAGCTCTTTTAAAAGGCTTAGCTGCTAATTTAATATTAAAGGAAAGAATTAAAACCACTTTAGCAAAAGCTAAGGCAGCAAGGAGTAAGGTAGAAAAGCTAATAACGATGGCTAAAAAACAAAGTGTTGTTGCTTTAAGGAGAGTTAAAGAAAATTTGCCTGAAAAAGCAGCTAATAAGTTATATTATGAAATTGCTCCGTTATATAAAGATAGAAAAGGCGGATATACGAGAATTATTAAAACTTCGATGAGAAAAGTTAGAGATGCTTCTGCTTTAGTAATATTAGAATTTGTAAAAGAGCCAAAAACAATAAAAAAAGAATAAATGGAAAAAGAGGATAAAAATATTGTTACCATAGACATTGAAGGAGAATCTTTAGGAAGAATTGCTTCCAGAATCGCTATGATACTTCAAGGTAAACATAAACCCGAATATGCTCCAAACAAAGTCGGAGATGCTTTTGTTGTAATAGAAAATCTTAGCAAAATAAAGCCATTTAAAGAAACAAAATCAAGTACAAAGATTTATTATAAACATACTGGGTACATAGGTCATTTGAGAGAAACAAAGTTGTCTAATATGTGGGAAAAAGATCCAAAAAAAGTTTTAAAAATGGCAGTTAGGGGCATGTTGCCTAAAAATAAGCTTAGAGATAAAAGATTAAAAAGATTAGAAATTAATTTATAAAAAATTAAAAATTAAAAATTTGTAAGACATGGCAGTTAAAAAAGAGAAAAAAATAAAAAAAACTACAGCAATAAAGAAAGAAGTAAAAGAAGAGGTAAAAGAAGAAGTAAAGAAAGAGGT
>Ga0307992_1000169_pt1 | contig 41765 bp, 33 predicted proteins | sample EllFjometagen133_FD_203162 | JGI IMG/M metagenome (GOLD analysis project Ga0307992, IMG submission 203162) | Marine microbial communities from Ellis Fjord, Antarctic Ocean - #133 | ecosystem: Environmental > Aquatic > Marine > Unclassified | place: Southern Ocean | collected 2014-10-08
AATTTTATTTGAGAAACATTTTAGTCCTCTTGTAATCTCTAGTATAACCTTACTTTCTCTGTTATTCATAGCAAAGATCAAGTTATCAACAATTGGAACTATTCTTGCAACCTGTTTGGTTTTAGCACTATTAGTAATCCAATTTGGTCCTACTTATCGTTCGGAGAGAATGAAGATTTATTCTAAGTACTCCCTTTTCCACAAAGCTATGAATAAAGAAAGTAATTACACAGGAACACATGACTACCAAGTTAGGGAAGGTTTACTCTCATTGTCAGGCGGTAAGTTGACGGGAACGACATCTAAAAGGGGAACAGGAAAACACTATTTTTTACCAGAAGCTAAAACAGATTACATATTTTCAATAATTGGAGAAGAATTTGGATTTTTAGGAGCACTATTAGTAATTGGATTATTTACCTTTCTATTTTATAGAGCTATCATTAACTCTTTGCGGCAGGATGATATATTCCTTAAGCTTGCGGGTATTGGCTTGGGAATGAATATATTTTTTAATGCAATGGTAAATATTGGAGTTTCTATGGCAATCTTACCGTCAACGGGTGTAACATTGCCATTTATTAGTTATGGTGGCACTTCATTATTAGTGAATTCATTCTCTGTTGGACTTCTTCTGAATATTAGTGCAAAAAAGCAGACCCTACAGAGTTATTAAGGGAAATTTAGATGGAAAATAAAAAAATTATTATTGCAGCAGGTGGAACCGGAGGACATATAATTCCGGCAATTTCTATAGCTAAAGAACTTATGGAAGAAGGAGTTCAGATTCTCTTTGTTGGGAATAGGAACAGCATGGAACAAAAGCTGGCAAAGAAACATAAAATTGATTTTGCAGAAATTAATGTTCAGAAATTTTATCGTAAAATTACTTTCGCACATTTAAAATTTCCATTTAAGCTTATTAAAAGTATCATTGATTCCAAGAAAATTATCCGTAATTTTAAACCTGATGCATTTCTGGGAACAGGTGGATTTGTAAGTGGCCCTGTTGGTTATGCCGCCCACTTAACAAAAATTCCGATCTTCCTTCAGGAACAGAATAGTTATCCCGGTGTTACAACGAAGTTACTCAGTAAATATGCTGTAAAAATATTTTTGGGAAATCACAATGCAAATAAATATTTGCCCAATAATACTTCAATCTATTCCGGTAATCCGATAAATCAAAATGCTGTAATTGAAAAAGATATGATAGATTTTAAAAAGCTTGGATTGAAAGCAGATACAAAGAAGATATTCCTATTTGGAGGAAGTCAGGGCTCTGTTGTTTTGAATAAAGCATTCTTCCCAATTATTGACGATGTTTTGAAGAATGATTTTGAAATAATCTGGCAGATTGGAAGCTACAGCTTCAATGAATTCTATCCAAAAGTAAAAGGCATTAAAGGTATTTATGCTTTTGATTTCACAGATGAGATCGGAAAAATTTATAATTCTGTTGATCTGGCAATTGCACGTGCAGGTGCACTAAGTCTGGCAGAATTGGAAACTAAGAAAATTCCTGCCATCCTGATCCCTCTCCCCTCTGCTGCAGAAAACCATCAATACTATAATGCCATGGAATTAAAGGAGAAGAACATTGCAGAAATAATTGAACAGAAAAATTTGAACTCAATAATTTTGAAAGATACATTATTTAAAATGTTAGATAAAATTGATGAATTTAAAGAAAATTTTACTTCAACTTTTCATGCGAATGCTACAAAAGATATTACAAGTATTATTATGATTTACTTATCATAAGGGAGAATAGATGTTAGGAAGAACCAAAAAAATTCATTTTGTGGGAATTGGTGGAATTGGTATGAGTGGTATAGCCGAGCTTCTGTTAAATCAAGGTTTCAAAGTGAGCGGCTCTGATCTTGCGCTAAGCACAATCACAGAACATCTTACAAAAAAAGGAGCGATTATATCGCTAGGGCATAATGCTGATACTGTAAAAAATGTCGATGTGGTTGTAAAATCATCAGCCGTGAAAGATGACAACCCTGAGATCGCCTTTGCACTTTCTCAAAAGATTCCTGTAATACGCCGAGCTGAAATGCTAAGTGAAATTATGAGAATGAGTTATGGAATTGGAATTGCCGGAACTCACGGCAAAACATCCACAACTTCAATGGTTGGCAGTGTGTTATCAGCAGCTTCACTTGACCCTACAGTAATTGTTGGCGGGATCGTGAAAAACTATGGTTCTAATAACCTGCTTGGTTCAGGAAAATATATTGTGGTAGAAGCTGATGAGTTTGATCGTTCATTTCTTACACTTAGTCCGATTATTGCCGGCATTACAAATATCGAAGCTGATCATCTGGATTGTTATTCAAATCTGGAAAATGTAAAAGATGCATTTGTTGAATATGCTAATAAAGTTCCCTTTTTCGGTTGTGTTATAGCTTGTTTGGATGACCATGGCGTTCAATCGATTATCCCAAGAATAAAGAAAGAAATACTTACTTATGGTTTATCACAACAAGCAAATGTTCGTGCTATCAATATTGAATTTAACAATTTTGAGACCAGTTATACTGCCGTTAATAATGGCTATGAACTCGGTCGTATTAATTTGAATGCACTAGGAAATCATAACATTCTCAATTCACTGCTGGCTGTTGCAACTGGATTAGAACTTGATATTTCATTCGAATCAATTCAAAAAGGTTTAGCTGATTTCAATGGTGTTTTCCGTAGATTTGAATATAAAGGTGAAAAAGATGGAGTGATATTATATGATGATTACGCACATCATCCAACCGAAATCAAAGCAACCTTGAAAGGCGTGAGAAACAGTATTCCAAACCGCATCGTGGTTGTCTTCCAACCTCATCTATATTCACGGACACAAGATTTTTATGAAGATTTTGGACGCTCCTTTTTCCAATCTGATGTGCTTCTTGTCACCCCAATATTCCCAGCTAGAGAAAAACCAATTAAGGGAGTTACCGGAAAACTGATTTCCGATGCAGCAATTCAATCTGGACATAAAAATGTTCATTATATTCAGTCAAATAATAAAATTGTAAATAAAATTAAAGAAATTACCAAACCTGGAGATATTCTCATCACAATGGGTGCCGGAAGCATATACAAATTTGGTGAGAAATTTTTAAGTAAAAAGAATTAAATTTAGTAAAAAAGGAAAAAATGTTTGACAGTAAAATGCTAACTTCGTTTGTTATAAAGAGTTCATTAAGTAAATACTCCAACATAAAAATTGGTGGCAATGCCACTTATCTTCTTGCACCACAGAGTGTTAGTGATCTATCTTCTATAGTTAAGGAAGCAAAGACACAAAATCTGGAGATAGTTCCTGTGGGCGGTGGTTCCAATATCCTATTTGGAAATGTTGGGAATAGAGTGATTATTTTGGATGCTTATCTTCCTAAAATTTTTCAGGTTGATAAGAAAGTTGTAACTGTCTCTTCCAATATAAAGATCAGCTCATTTATTGATAAAACGATGCAGCATGGATTAGGTGGGTTGGAATTTATTTCCGGTATTCCTGCCCATATCGGTGGAGCAATTCATATGAATGCTGGAGCTTTTGAAAAATGTATTTTTGATTATCTGTTATGGGTTGAGTATGTAAATCTTAAAGGAGAAATCATCAAGATTGATCACAATGATCTTGAATTTGGTTACAGGACTACATCATTACAAGATTTTATTGTGCGAGCCGCCTTTAAACTGGATAAGAAAACAAAAAAACAGATTTCAGCTGACAGGGAAGATATTATTTCCAAAAGATTTAAACGACATCCATACGATTATCCTAGTTTAGGAAGTACATTTAAAAATCCTGTGGGAATGTTTGCCGGACAGCTAATAGAAGAATGCGGATTAAAAGGGTTACAGATCGGTGATGCACAAATCAGTGAGAAGCATGCAAATTTCATTATTAATAAAGGAAATGCTTCTTTCAGCGATGTAACTAAATTAATACAAATAGTTCAAGAAACAGTTACAAAACAAAAAGACATAGAACTTGAATTAGAAATAAAGGTAATAAACTAATGAAGAAAAAAAGATCCGGCTCAAGCAGATATTTTTTCTTCTTTATTGTGCTTGTTATACTGATCTACGGAGCTTACATTGGCATAAATAATTTATTTACCAAATTAGATATTTTCAAAGTAGAATCAATTAGGATCAGTGGAAATGAAAATTTAGAAACAGATTTCCTTAAGAATATATGTAATGATTTCATCAATTTAAATTTGTATTCAATCTCTAAGAAAGATGTTCTAAAAAAATATGAAAATATTGTACGTATCGATGGCATTAAAGTTTCCAGAATATTCCCAAATAAGTTAAAAATTGAAATTAGTGAGAAAAAGGGGAAGTTTTTTTTCCGAACAGAAAGCGGAATTATTTTTCCAATTGATAAAAACAGAATCGTCTTGGATAATGTGAATTTTTATGAAAATGAAGCTCTGCCGGTAATCGGAACCAAAATTCCCGATTCTGAGATCATTATCGGACAAAAAATCGAGAATATTCTTATTGAGAGAATATTTTCTTTAAGAAAGAAATTTGCAAAAGTAGACCCGGATTTTATAAATAGTATTTCCGAATTCTATTTAAAAGATAAAAATCTAATTTTTGTAAATGCGGATATCGGGTATAGAATCGTTTTTGGAGATAATGAAATCGAGGAGAAACTTAGGAAGCTCATTTTCCTAGAGCAAAATCGTATTTTTGAGAAAGGTACAACAATAGATTTAAGGTTCAAAGATCAACTTGTGATCAGGTCGGAGGAGATATGAAAATCGGTCAGGTGATTACGGCAATAGATATTGGTACAACCAAGATCTGTGTTATTATCGCAGAAATAAATGAAGAAAATAAGTTAGAAGTTAAAGGTATAGGAACAAGCAAATCCGATGGTATGGTCAATGGTATTGTTGTGGATATTATGAAAGCTTCAAAATCTATGAGCGATGCTATTATTGAATCTGAGGAGATGGCAACTTTTAAGGCGAAGAATATTTATGTAGGAATTGCAGGAGAACACATTAAAAGCCAAAACGCAATTGGAAGAATATCTTTAACTTCCGGTACTCATCCTTGTGATATAGATCAACAACATGTAGAGAACGTTATTTCAAATTCCAAAAATAATGTAAAAATACAACAAGGAAATGAGAGATTAGAAATTATTCATGCAATTCCTCAATATTATAAGATTGATGACCAAGACGGAATAATGAACCCAGTGAATATGAGTGGTTTCAATCTTTCTGCTCATGTCCATATCGTGATGGCAGATATCAATGCACTTAGGAATATCAATAAGTGTATTGAGATAGCAGGATACAAAGTTGAAAAGACCTACCTGGAACCAATAGCTTCTTCACATTCCGTTTTGGATGATGTAGAAAAAGAATTGGGTTCTATAATTATTGATATTGGTGGTGGAACTACTGATATTGCAATATTCTACAAAGACACTATAAGATTCAGTGCAGTTCTTCCAATTGGTGGTAAAAATATAACCCACGACCTTTCTGTAGGATTACATACTTCACCTCAAAATGCAGAGAAACTTAAGCTAGAATTGGGTAATTCACTTTCATCGCAGGTCCCTGATGATAAATTGATAGAGATCGAAGGAATTGGTGGTAGAGAATCAAAAAAGAAAAAATTGAAATACATGACTGAGATCATTGAAGCCAGAATGCGTGAGATATTCGAAGGAGCATATAAAATTTTGAGCGAGCACCATGACCTTAATTTAATAACTGCTGGACTTGTACTTACTGGTGGAGCTTCTCTACTAATTAATAGTGCATCACTTGCCGACCAGATCTTTAATATGCCAACCAAAATCGGTTATCCATATTTAACAAAATTAGCTGGGCCTACAGATAGGTTGGAAAATCCAAAATATGCAACCAGCGTAGGTATTCTCTATTATGTTTATGATGAACTTAAAAGTAGAGATAATAAAATAAATAGTATAAAAATTGGGAGTTCATTATCCAATTTCTGGCAAAGAATTAAAGTAGCATTTAAAGATTATTTTTAAGAAACAAGATATATTTTCGGAGGTTATATGTTGGAATTAGACCTGAATCATGACGAAATACCTTTTGGTACACATATAAAAATCATTGGTGTTGGAGGAGCAGGTGGTAATGCAGTTGGTACGATGATTGATTATAACTTACAAGGCTTAGAATTTGCCGTTGCAAATACTAATATCGTAGATTTGAAAAAATCAAAAGCAAAAGTTAAACTGCAACTTGGAAGAGAATTAACTAAAGGACTTGGAGCAGGTGCGAATCCAGAAATTGGGCGTAAAGCCGCAGAAGAATCTCGTGAGGATATTAAAAATAATTTAAAAGGTACAGATCTTCTTTTCATTGCTGCTGGGATGGGCGGTGGAACTGGAACTGGTGCAACTCCTATTATTGCGTCTCTTGCACGTGAGATGGGTATTCTTACAATTGGAATTGTAAGCAGACCATTTAGAAGTGAAGGCAAAAAGCGTAATATTAACGCTGAAAACGGAATAAAAAAACTTCGTGAAAACGTTGATACACTTATTGTTATCCCAAATGAAAAACTCACTGACATTTACCCTGACATGACTGTTATCGACGCCTTTAAAAAAGCTGATAATATTTTGTATGAAGCTGCAAAAGCTATTTCTGATATAATTCATTACAGTGGTTATATGAATGTAGATTTTGCTGATGTCCAAACTGTAATGAAAAATCGCGGACTAGCTATGATGGGATCAGGGTTAGGAGATGGAGACCAAAAGGCTGTAGATGCTGCTCAAAAAGCTATGAATAATCCTTTGCTTTCGGATATTACAATAGGAAATGCTAAAGGTGTTCTTATTAATATAACAGCCGGTAAAGATTTTAAAATGGATGAGTTCGAACTAATTACAAATGAAATTGTTAAGCAAACTGGTGATGATGGGGATATTATTACAGGCATCATTATCGATAATGCTATGGAAGGAAAAATCAAAGTAACACTTATCACTACCGGACTTGATACACCTAACACAACCGTGTACGAACGTGAAACTATAATTTATAATAAAGAAGATGATTCGGAAGATATTGACAGTACATTGCAAAGAATAAGAAAATCTGGTTCTTTAAATTTGAATAAAAGTACTGATGAAAAAACAAGCGTGTTTCCTGATAGACAAATGGAAATTCCAGCTTTCTTAAGGAAATTCTCAAATTAATAGAATGGAAGTAACCTGATAATGCAGGATACAATTTTCTATTTTTTAATTCTCTCTTTCTCGATATATGCTGTTGGACGTCTTACAGGACTTTTTGAAATAGATAACTTTTTTGCAGCTATAATTGCTGCTCTTGTATTAGCCTTAGTTAATATTACTATTAAACCGGTTCTGGAGTTTATTTCATTCCCAATTACATTTATTACTTTTGGCTTGTTTACATTTTTTATTAATGGATTCTGTCTGCTTATTGTTTCCAAACTTGTACCCAAATTCAAACTTAGAGGTTGCTTTACTTCGGCAATTGCAGCCTTACTTATCACTCTCGTTAGTTCTTTATTAACTAAACTAATTTTTCAATAATTTTGGAGACATATGACATATTTAGAAATTTATAATCTATTAAAAAACAAATTTAACTTAATTAATGAAAAGATCGATATTCCTAAACTGGGAACACGTGTAATTAATATTCCATTTGAATCTTTTAGTCATAAACTTTTACCAGGTGAAAAAACATATCAATGTAATGAGCATAATATTGAATTCAAAACCACTTACGATCTCTCAAGCAAATTCAAAGCACCTCATCTTAATGAAATTATTGAAACCCCGGATTCTAAAATTAAGGAAAATATAAATTTCAATTACAGCATTCTAATTCCTATTGAGGTTAAAAAATCTAAAAAAACAGGAAAGCGAAGAATAAAAAAGGTTAAAACTAATGGTACAATAATTCTTCTGCATGGTCTTAACGAAAAAGATTGGAGCAAATATCTACCATGGGCTTATAAATTAATGGAACAAACTGGAAAGCAAATCATACTCTTCCCTATCGCTTTTCATATGAATAGAACTCCGGCTAAATGGATTGATCCTAGATTCTTGAGAACTGCAAATAAAGAAAGGAAAGAGATATTTCCAAACATTGCAAATTCATCCTTTGCCAATATTGCACTTAGTGCAAGATTGCAATTTCATCCGCAAAGATTCTTATGGTCCGGTCTACAATCATTTTATGATGTAATGCAGCTAATACATGAAATTAGATCCGGTCTACATCCACAAATAAAGAAGAATTCTTCCATAGATTTCTTCGCCTATTCTATCGGCTCATTTCTGGCGAATATTCTCCTACTTACAAACTCATTCGGTTACCTTTCAAAATCTAAATTATTCAATTTCTGTGGAGGTCCTACCCTGAATCGAATGAACGCTGCTTCAAAATATATACTGGATAGCGAAGCTAATATTTCAGTTTATTCTTTCTATATAGAAAAATTTGAGCAAGAGCTTAAAAAAGATGATAGATTACAACACTATTTCAGTGATCTCCATCCTGTGGGCAAATATTTTAGGAGCATGTTGGAATTTCATAAAATGCAGAATTTCAGAGAAAAACGATTCAGGGAACTTCATAAACAGATTTCTGCTATTGCTCTTAAAAAGGATTTGGTAGTACCTCCTTCTGAAGTTTTAAATACACTAAAAGGATCCGATAATAAAATCCCTACAAAAGTTAGAGTAATGGATTTCAATTACAATTATGATCACGTAATTCCATTCCCACCTACTAAAAAACTTGAGAAAGAAGTAGACAAAAGTTTTAATCGTGTTTTTCGATTTGTTGCAAAACATTTAAAATGATATGAATAATAATCTAATTATCAGGGAAATGCTCGCATCTGAATATGTAAATCTAATCGACATTTGGATCAAATCATCACTTCCATTTAAACCTGAAGGCAGAGATTCAGAAGAAAATATTAAAAGACAACTAAAGTTAAAAAATAACCGTTTCTTTGTTGCTGAGATAAATGAAAGATTTGCAGGTGCGATCATTGCAAGCCATAATGGTCGTAAAGGATGGATCAACCGGCTTGCGGTTCTCCCAGAATTCAGAGGAAAAGGAATCGCCGCTTCTTTAATAAAAAAATCTGAAGATTTTTTTCTCTCTAATAATGTTAAGATATTTGCCTGTCTCATTGAAGATTGGAATGAAACATCGATGATATTTTTTCATAATAAAGACTATGTAAAACACAAAGATATCATTTACTACACAAAAAGGTTAAATCCGAATATTTAAAGATTATTTTCTTGCAAATTATATTAACTAAAAAAAATTTACTTAGAAAATTATTAAAGGAGCAGGTCATGGCAGAAATCAGGATAACTATTTCAGAAATTATTGATATTTGTATTGCTAATAATTTGATCCCTGACTCTATTTCTAATATTGTTATTTTAGGAGAAAGCATAAAATTTCGTTATAAAAATGTACGTCCAATTCCAGTTAATGTTGATCTGGAAATTAATTATAAAGATTACAATAATGGTAAGTTATTTCTGGAAATTCAAACAAACTGGATAATAGATAAATATTTGCATTTTAAGAAGTTTAAAACTCTTCAGTATTTTCAGTACGAGCATCCTGTAATCACTTTTTTCTTGCAGCAATTACTAAAGGATAAAACAGAAATTGTACATATTGAGAATATTAATTTCAAAAATGGATATTTCAAAATAAGAACATTCAATGAATAAAAAAATAAAAAGGAGAAAAAAATGAAAAAAACAATAATATTGATAATAATCGTAACATTAGTTTCGATAAATTTATTTAGTGTTCCAAAAGGAGAAGAAATGAATTACACAAAAACAGATTCCGGATTGGAATATGTAATTACTGAGAATGGAGACGGAGTGCAAGCTACAGCCGGAAGTAGAGTTAAAGTTCATTATACCGGAAAACTTGAAGATGGAACAGAATTTGATAGTTCATTAGATAGAGGCGAACCTTTTGCATTTGAGCTTGGAGCTGGAATGGTAATAAAAGGTTGGGATGAAGGTATCGCTTTAATGCATGTTGGTGATAAAGCTGTACTAAAGATACCATCTAATCTGGGATATGGAGAAAGAGGTGCCGGTGCTATGATTCCACCTAATGCTACCCTGATTTTTGAGGTTGAGTTACTAGAGATTAAACCGCCTGTTAAGATCGAAGAATTTGATATTGAAGGAAAAGTAAAATCAAAAACAGAATCGGGACTGGAATATATTTTAGTTAAGGAAGGTAACGGTATAAAAGCTGCTGCAGGGAATACTGTGAATGTGCATTATACTGGTTATCTTGAAGATGGTACTGTTTTTGATTCTTCACTAAAAAGAGATCAGCCATTCAGCTTTGTTTTAGGAATGGGAAGAGTTATTAAAGGTTGGGACGAAGGAATTGCTTTAATGAAAGTAGGTGATAAAGTACGTTTGATCATTCCTGCTGATCTCGGTTATGGAGAACGTGGTGCAGGTGGAATAATCCCTCCCAATGCTACACTTATTTTCGATGTAGAACTCTTGGAAGTTAAATAATAAAAAGTACAATAAAATTTCTCAAGCAAATGACTCGATTTAATTAAATCGAGTCATTATTATTCTGAGATCTCTACTTTCGTGAGGATGACAAAATTACAAAAATAAGTTGTCATTCTTAACTTGATTTGAAATCTACTTAAGGATAACATAATTGCCGTTTTATTTTTGCAGATTGAACAAAACAATTCGGATGCATCAAAATGACACGTCTTGAATAATATCAGTAATAACTAATTTATCACATTTGCAATTTTTCTGCCCTGTAATTTTGAAACTGCTTCTTCAAATTCATTTTGAAGGGAATCCATCAATTCTTTAACGGAAACTATCTGCTTGATTCTGTAGGCATTAACACCAGCAAAGCTGAATCCATTAGTTAGATCTCCAATCTTTGCTTTCATCAATGCATCTGCAATACAATATAATGATTGTTTCATTTTACAGGTCTTTAAACATTTCCAGGGACAGCTAAACGGTTTTTTAATGCCTGAGGTTACATCTGTAAGAAATTTATTGATTATGGCTCTTCCCGGCAGGCCAACCGGACTCTTAATGATTCCAATATCTTCTCGCTTACAATTTACAAACTGCTCTTTAAACTTTATATCAGCATCACATTCGTCAGTTGCCACAAAACGCGTACCCATTTGAACTCCGGACGCTCCCATTTCCAGGAACTTGTAAACATCTTCTCCAGTGTAGATGCCACCGGCAGCAATTACCGGAATATCTTTCCCATAACGTTTTTTGAATGGTTCGATGATCTTGATAACTTCCGGTATTAATTTTTCCAGGGCATAGTGCGGATCTCTGATCTGTTCCACTTTGAATCCAAGATGACCACCTGCTTTTGGCCCTTCCACCACAACTGCATCAGGAATATGATTGAACCTTTTTTCCCAACTGTGAAAGATCAAATTTGCGGCTCTGGCAGAAGATACGATTGGTACAATCTTAGTTCTTATCGATCCCAAATCTTCCAGGGAAATACCTTCCGGCATTTTGAGTGGTAATCCTGCTCCCAAAAAAAGAATATCAATCTCTTCTTCAATAGCAGCTTTCACGATATCATCATAATCGGATATTGCCACCATCACATTAAGCCCGATCACACCATCCGACATTGCTTTAGCTTTGCGGATCTCTTTACGCAGACAGACTAAATTTTCCTTCCGATAGTTCTTTCTATCCATCTTATCCAGTAAACCCAAACCCACAGATGAGATTACACCGATACCACCTTCATTTGCTGTTGCAGCTGCTAAACCAGACATGGAAATTCCTACTCCCATACCACCCTGGATAATGGGAACCCGTGCTGTGAACTGACCAATTTTTAATTCTGGAAACATTTGATACCTCTTATAAACTTTTTTTTCGACACTATTATATATTGAGTCGATTTTATTAAATATTTGAACGTTTTTCGATACCCTTAAAAATTACATCCAGCATATCGTTACTCTCCTGTACAGGATCATAACCATTTTTATCCACAAAGAGGGGATACTCCAAACCCTTGATGGCAATTGAGATCATGCGGGAAATTACGGTGATATCATCCACATCAAAGTACTTCTGCTCCTGACCATCCAGCAATAAATTTTTCAGAACCCTGTTCTCATATTCGTAGAAATTCTTCCGAACTTCCTCCACGAAAAAATAATGGTCGAGATACTCATCTGTGAGAGTTAAATAAAATTTACTGAGATCCTGCAGATGCGTCATCCTGGTGGTTACATAAGCTCTGATCTTAGCTTCCGGTGTATCGGCTACTGCTACAGCTATTTCCAGTTTTTGTTGGAATAAAAATGTATCCTGCCGGATCACCTCAGCAAAGATATCCTCTTTACTTTTGAAGTAATAATAGATCGAGGATTTTGCCATATGAGCTTTTTTTGCAATATCTTCCATAGTTGTTTTAAAGAAACCAAACTGCGCAAAAAGCTGTTCTGCCACTTCTATGATCTTATTTTTCTTTATATCCATTTCTTTTATCCTTATACTTTTCGACCAATACCGTATTTCGGTCGAAAGTGTCAAGATTAATTTTAAGCAAGTAAGATGACGATATTTTTCTTTCCGTCACTCTGAGGAGTCTTCTTGCTGAAACTCTTAACGAAGAGCCAGGAATTTATGAGATACATTGTCTATCCTTCCTATAGAGAACAACGTGCAAGATTCGTCAGGATGACGATGTTGATGGAGAACAACGTGCAAGACTCGTCAGGATGACGATGTTGATGGATAGCAATGTGCAAAACTCGTCAGGATGACAGTGTTGATGGATAGCAAAGTGCGAAACTCGTCCCGTCTACGCTAAGCTTCGACGTGGCAGGCAGGATGACGATAAATTAATCCTTATATAAACACTCCGTCTTTCTGAGACACTCTTCATTCTTTTCCCTCGAAGAATCTGGAGTGTTTAGACTCTTCCCTCTTCGCTCTGGATATAGAGCCTTTGCCGGTTTTGATTATGACTTGAGTAAAAGAATTAAATTTATCAGTATTGTCTATTATGATCCCGGAAATCGCTATCTTACCCTGGGAGAATCTATAAAAAACTATTTCACTCATGACTTCGTACAGGCAGGTTATATGGGAGAAAGGAAGCCTTTTGACTTTGATTTCGGTGTTACATTCACACCTAACGATACTTTAAGAATAGGGTTCCACTTCCAAAATCCATTCCTTACAGTATATTGGAAATTCCTGGATTATTAAGTTTAATAATATGGCTCGATAAACTGATTTCGAGCCATTTTCATTTTATCAATACTTTTCTTAGCTTCCATTTCATTTCAAAATATTATATATATATTAGAAATCATTTGGATTTACACCGCAATTTCTTAACCATTCATGATCAAGATGACCGTAATCTTGTTTATTAATTGGTACGCCATTAGGCAAATTGTTCCAAACCCAGCAATGGCAAATTGACCAAGCTCTATTTGGGTAGTTTGTTAAGTTTCGCCTAAAACCTTGACCTGTAGGGGTGAATATAGAAGCAGATGTAGCAGTATTCGTACTTGAAATAATTTGTTGCATCTTTTCCACCAACCAGTTACCTGATTTGAAAGTAAAATAAATGTGCTTTATGGATTTGTTAATATTGATGAAATCAATAATATTTTGAACATTGTCCACAAGCCAACCTTGACTTCCCATAAAGTTTAGATGAGAATCAGAGTATGTATCCCAATTGTAATTTCCGTTTACGATTACTGATTCATTCTGTTGTATAATCGAGATATTCAGATTTGTCTTAAGGACAATATCAGTGAAAGCAATTTTACCACGCTTGCAAATATCAAAAATCTGATTTAATGTAGGATTATCATTTTTGTTTGTACGTGGAGAAGTGAAATGATTTGAATTGTGGAGAAATAAATTTCCAAGAATTGGCCACATATACATATTTCTTCCGTAGAAGAAATCAGCTGGATTCCAATCCCAACCATGGTTAAATGTACCAATAAATAATACTTCAGGATCATATGGTGTATTTAGTAAAACATTATTTGTACTAAAATCACTATTCCACTTGTAGTTAATAAATTTATGATATACTATATTATCTTCTTTCATTTTCATGAATAAACTATTTTTTTAGTGAGTCCAACATTGTCTTTCGACTTCCTCTCCAAATCTATTCCAATGACTCGAAATATATGTAAAACCATCTTTACTAAAATCCATAGTTAAATGAGAAATCTTTTCTCGATAGAAACGATAACCTTTGACTTCGTTGTAAATTGGTAGAGATTTTCTAAAACTAATTAAAAAGCCTGTTAATGCTGTGACTTTTAGTAATTTGCTTGAAGGATCTAAAATCCAAAAGTCAGTGAAATTAGATCTGACTGCATTGAAGAATTGAGAAATAGATGATACACAGAATTGAATATATTCGTCGAACAATGCCTCATATTCAACACCAAATTCATTTTCTAATAAGATATCTTTATTGTCTTTTTGCCAATATTTAAATAACGTTTCTCTCTCAATATCCATATCAACTAGATCTTTCAAACCCCATTTAATAATTGAAGGTGTTTTAATGTTTTTAGTTTCAAAAGAATACAATTTAAATTTATCCAAGAATGGAGCTCTTTTATTAAGTGAAACAATTATTTTTCTTGCTATACCTAAAGATGAATAAGGATCTTTTATAGATTCAATATGTTGAAGAAGCGCAGGATCAACTTTCTTTTGAGTTGAGTTTATTTGAAGAAATATTTCACTTTCAATTTTTACTTTTTCTTGTTCTCTAAACGTTTGTGGGAATAGTACACCAGTAGCTAACAAGTGTCTATCTTCTCTTAGTTGAGATATGATTGTTTCATAATTATCAGTACCCTCATAATGAGCGAATATCCTATGTTGACCATCAATAATACCAATTGAATTTATATTTTTGGGAAATCGCATTTTCAAATTTTCGATTTGATCAAGGTTTTCTTGGTTTACTATATTCTCTCTATTATTTTCCACTCTATATAGGGTTACATTTTCAGGAAGAGATACAATTACATTATCAAGGAATACTTTTTGTTTTTCCGCAATAAATTTCCTTATGTTCTTTATTTTATTCGGAATAAGTAATCTTTGATAAAGTTCAGCCCCAACTTCCCAATTCTCTTTTCTTAAAACATAAGCACAATCCATCATATCTTTAGCACTAATTAAAAAAGAAATAATTTTTATACCTTCAGGAAAACCTGAGCTTTCTTCTGGCAAAATTACAGCAGTATCAATAGTATTATCACCAGCAACTGCATTTGCAGGGCCAATATCATTTAAATTTAGATTAAGAAATTTGTAAAAATCATTACGTGATGTCTTCTTGATGATTTTGGATAATTTATTGAAATAAATTAAATCTCTATTGCCAATAAATCTAAAATTTGGGAAAAGTAATTTTGTATCCAAATCTATAGAAAATTTATGAATATAGACATAAAACATTTTATATCTAGCATTTGTATAAGTTCTGTAGTTCTCAAATTTTTCCGCATAATTATTTTTTAACCATCCTAAAAAATCGTTTCGGTTATTAAGTATTTGTTGATAGAAGAATTTTTTTGTTCGTAAATGATCATTGTTCGTTTGACCTACAGTATCTTCACAAATTATTATTATATTTTCGTATAGAAACACATAATCCATCTCACCATCTTGACCACCAAAATTTACAGTGACATCTACTGTTCTAAGGTGAGTAAAATCCATCATTCGAAAAATTGATAGAATTGATTTTCTGAATTTTCTTTGATCTTTTTCTAGTTGAGTTAATCTTCTTCTTCGTCTCATTACTCAAAATCCTTCTCATTAATATCCAAATTAATTGAACTAATAATTGAAAAATCTTTTAAATTACCATCAAATATACTACTATATTTATGTGTAATTCTATTTGTATAATTAAAATGCTTCTTTGATGAAATTCTATTTACAAAAATATCTCTATCTTTTTCTAAAATGACAATTGGTTCAATTCCAAATTTTGACAATGGATTTTCCGAGATATGATTGAATATTTGTAATTTAAGAATTTCTATTTTGTCTTTATATTTTTCTTCATTAATATGATTAGAAACTAGAAAAGTATATGCAACTCTTATAATTTTATGTGGCTGGGTAGTTTCTTCATCTAAAATTTCAACATGAATTGCTCTAATAAATTTGATTACGTCTTTATCTAAGTTATTTCTTAAAACCTTAGCAAACTTTAATGCTCTAAGTTTAAGAATTGTTTCTTCAAAATTCTCTTGTTGAGATTCTGTATCATTCAGTATATTATAATTGTTTGATCCTTCCCTAATTGTTTCTTTTAAGTATTTATTAAATCGTGTAATATACTCTTCACTTAGCTCAAATCCAATATATTTTCTTTTCATGTAAACTGCTTGCACGAGGACAGATCCTGTTCCAGCAAATGGATCTAATATAACATCAGTCTCATCTGATGTTAATTTAATCATACTACCTATCATATCAGTTGGTAACGGACAGAAGTGCTTTACATACCCTTTGCCCCAGGAACCTTGTGTTGGTATTGGATAATTCCAAACCTCTTCTGCAGACTTTCCTTTTGGATTATATCTTTCAGGATATCTAATCCACCATTTCTTTAAATGCTTAGTATCGTATTGTCTAATACGATCATTGTAATATTTGAACTTCTTTGGATTTTTTACAAAAAAGAGAATATATTCAAATTTATTTTTTGTTTGCCCCTTTCTTACCCATGGCACTGTTTTATCTTTATTCCATATTATAATATCTTGTAATTTCCAACCAATTTCATCAAGTTTATCAGCTACTCTAAAAGGTAATGGAATTATTTTATCTTCTTTCTTAAATGTATCAATAACAATCCACAAGGAACCAGTTTCTTTAGTTATGTTATATACATTTTTAAACACTTTCTTTATATCTTCTAGATATTCATCGAATTGTTGTCCATATCCGATTTGATTCTCTGAACCATAATCTTTCATATCAAAATATGGTGGTGATGTAATTGTTACATCAACAATCTTCTCAGTAAGCACAGAATTGATTTTACGAGCATCCAAATTATGGATTTTATATATATTATTCTTATGATATTTACTATATTTCATTTATTAATTTTTTTCTAATAAAGTTGATAATTTTTGAGCTTTCATAGTTTTCCTTTTGTACTAATTTTTTAATGCAAGAAAAATTTGATTAAGTGTAACTAAATGTCAAGAAGAATAGTATTTGCGGGTGTGTAGTAAATTAGCTAATCAATCAAACTTCGTATACTTCTCCTTCAGTTCTACTATCAGCTCCCCGAATTCAGAACTTACCCTAATTTCAAAATTATTCACAATTTATTTTTTTTCTAATTCACCTTTTATTCTTTCCAATACCTTTTTTCCACCTTCGTTGTCGGGATTTAATTCTATCGATTTTTCATAATTTGTAATCGCCAGTTCTAATTTTTCAGCATTTACATAAGCTTCACCTAAACTATCATAGCAATTCCAGTTTTCCGGGAAATATTCAACATTGATCTTGAAAATGAAGATTGCTTCGTCTATTTTTTTATTCGCTAAATAAGTGTATCCCAATTCATTTATTTCAGCTTCAATAACGGGATACCAATAAACAATATCTTTCTTCTCTTTCAAAACGGGATATGCGTCCATTGCTGTTTCCAATCCATCCTGATCAATTAATTCGTGTAATTTTATTGCAAGAGTCTTTGACAGGTTCACAAAATCATCATAGGCAATTAGCCAGGGGAAAACATCCTTCATCTTTATTACATGTCTGCCTGACTTTAACTCTTCTTTAAAATCGAATGTCACGTAATTAGAAAAATCATGAAACCTGTAGAGATACATTTCCAATTTATCGGGATCGAAAATATTTGTATATTGAGTTGGATATTTTCCTTCCTGATGTGTTGTAGCTAAAGCTTGAGCAAAATCGTCAATTGTAACTTTTAATTCCGGTAATTGAGCCAGCAGGTTATCATAACGTCTACAACCAGTCTTTTCTCCTTCTTTCACTTCAGATTGATAGAAGTTAGTTACAATTTGGAAATCTCCACTCTTGCGGATATAATCATCACCTTCTATTATGACAGCATCACCTGTTTTATCTACGAACATTAGCATTGCACCATCTAAAAATTGCAGATTATATTTATCAAATTCAGCGATCACTTCATCGATAGTGCTGCAGGTTTCCATTATGTGTGTGTTCAAAATTCCCTGAAATCCCGGTTTACCTGCTGCCTTGGTAATGGGTTTTGATTTCGTAGCGAAGCCATCAAAACAGAGTCCGACTTCATTCATCCCGCCTTGCGGAAAATAGTCATCAAACCCAACATACATACAATCAAACTTCTCATCTTCACCCGGCTGAATCCAGATAACCGGATTTGGATCTTTCCAATCCTCATTGTTCCCTACTAATGTTTTTCCATCAACTGTTTTAGTGAACATCGAGCAGGCAAATGCATTAAGATAGAATACAACAATTAATACAAAAACGAATATTACTTTTTTCATTTTTCCTCCCATTTATCAAGGGGTTCATTCAATTCTTCTGTGCCAGGAACTACAAACCTGCCGTCACGGAGAATGTCTATCTTATCACCTTCACTAGTAACAGCAGTGATGAAATCCAGATCTTCGTAAGGCAGGGTGATATCCGTATGGCAATTTGTATATGCCTTAGCTGGATCTTCTTTACGCAGGATACTTCTCTCATTATCGCGTGCTGTGATCTCTTTATTATCAATGGGATTAAAAACGGCAGCATCTTCTTCCCAACTGAAGCAGGTATCTCCAATGGCGAAATGCGGTCCCATTTTTTCTACAATAAGAACCGGCATGATGGAGAGAATATTAAATTTTTGCGCCATCACATAAGCTTTCGTATTTGTTCCGATGGCAAATTCACCAATAGGTAATGTTTTATGCGGGAAGAGAAGATTTTCTTCAATATATTTCCGGTTTTCTGCTTCTTTCTCAAAATTGCCGCAGTTGTATTCATGCACATATCCATCTTTAAATTTCAGGTTCAGATCTACAAATTTAAGCTGCTTCAAATATGTCTCTTTAAGATGCAGAACTCCATTTGTTCCGGCCAGTGTAGGCGAGGTAAAGACTTCTCCCACTGGGATATTCACATCTGCCCCGCAATTCACAAAATTAGTTTGTTTAGATGGATCCTTGAGCTCCTGCATTTTAACCTTTATATCAGTAAGGTTGCCGTTCTTCCCTTTCACATGAACATATACTGCTTTATCCAGGGCATCAACAATGTGCTGCTGAATATCTTCGTGATGGATCGTATCGATCATATTGATCGCATTTGTCTCTTCAAAGATCTCTTCAAATTTATCTCCAATTTCCGGTAATGGAAAACCGACAATGCAAAAACTTGTTGTTTTACGTGAGATGTAATTATCCATTATCTGGCTGCGTTGAATACTTATTTGTTGAGAAAACTTCTGCTGTTCCGGTGACAGTTTCAAGCATTCAGGTTTATTAACTGGTGAAAATGCTTTTTCTCCAAATGTATCAAAGTAGATTGGACCTGCGAATTCCTTTAAGAAACTTCCACAATTTGATGTTGCTGATTTTAATATTTCAGAATGTTTTTTTACCATTTCTTTATCAAGATAAAGAGCACTGTCAAAACGGTGATCATAGCCATACTGCCTGTTTGGAGAAGTGGTGAACACCATATTAAACAGAACATTCAAATCATATTTTTCAATGTATTTGGCAATTGCTTTTGCAATTTTTTCCTGTCCGAGATGATAATAAATATTCAAAGTTTTTTTAATAGAGAGATCTTTTTTAGCCAGATCATATCCACGAATAAAGGCTTTTGCTATTGAATCTGCCAGAATTTCAATTTTCTCATCCGGGTAGCTGCTAAGAAATTTTGATGTCTGAAATTCATTAGAACCAATGTGTTTTCCGTATTGATAAAGATAGCGTGGATCATTCAGGTCAGCTTTCATCACAATGTCACGATACATCACATTATCCGGACCATAACTTTTTGTGAAATTCAGGATCGAGTCTTCTACTGTAATCTGCTTGAATTCACTTAGCATCAATTTCCTGCAATCATCAAGGATTGGGATTCCAGCCTTGAACAGTTCAAATACATTAATAAAAACGTTGTTCCATCTCAGCATATAATACTGCATATGTTGAAATGAAAAAGTAACATAATTTCTATAATTGATGTAATAGGATGAGAATAGAGGACCGAATTTTTCTCCAAAAATTCTGACACAATAAGCCGGATCAGCATAACTGCTGTTATAGTTTTGCGGCATTACTTCATTAAAGAAATCATGATTCGTCTGCTTTAATTCTTCCAAAGAATTCTGTTTAAAAAAATCATTTGTTACTTCCTGCTCAAATTCTGCAAAGAACAGGACTTTATCAGCGATTGCAAATAAATACTTCTTATATTTGTCTTCACTATCCTTAACTTCTGACCTGATCGTTTTTATCTTCTCTAAAGAACTTAAATAATTCTCACGAATTTGCAGGTTCTCCCTTTCGACTAATTTTTCAAATGACAGCATTTTTCCTCCATATCTATCTATTTTTTCTTTTATTATCTTATAATACTACTCATCCTTCGACTCCGCTCAGGATGACAATGTTTTTCTTTAGACTTTCTGCTACTCTTATGTTCCCTCTCTTAATGCAAGAGAGGGACAGCAGGGTGAGTTACTATTTAAATCCATATTTTGTTAGAATTTCTATTCCTGTCCTTAGAATGTCAATTTGTTTATCTATTTTATTGTTGCATACCCTGCTAAAATAATCATCAAAGTCAACGTACTTATAAGAATAATGAAGAATAATTTTTTTTACAGGGAATTTCATTTGACAAAGGAATTAGGAAACAGTTTTTTATAAGTGAAGATTAAGAAAAGGTTAAAAAATGAAAGTAATAATAACAGAAAGAGAAATGTTAAGAGTGGTAGGGATGAAGATCCACACAAATATCGAGGAGAATCGCATTTCACAACTATGGAGTGATTTTATTGATAGGATGAATGAACTAGATAAAATCGCTGTTCCAGACTGTTCTCTTGGTATTTGTTTAAATGATACTGGAATAGAATTACATGAAAATTCCAAGTTTGATTATTTAGTATGTAAAGTTGTTAAAGATGATAGTATTATTCCTGAAGGAATGGAATATCATGAGATACCTAAGCAGCTTATAGCTGTGTTTACTCATATGGGATCATTGGAAACTCTTAGTGAGACTTATGATTATATTTATGATAAATGGTTACTGGAAAGTGAATATAAATTAATTGCAGCAGACGAGATCGAATGGTATGATTCAAGGTTCAAATTTGGGGAGAAAGATTCACAAATGGACATACATATTCCAATTTCAAAGAAAGATAAAGGAAATGACATTGCTGATGGGTTATTTATTGTTGATAAAGATTAGTTAACCAGATTTAAATAAAAGGGATAGGAGAATAGAATGATTATTATAGAAGTGAAAAAAAACAATTTTGTGAATATCGAAAATTTATTTAGAATGGATATCCTTCATAGTGAGGATAATAATAAAGTTTATTGGAGATTTTATGCCAATGACGAATCATTCTGCTCTAGTAAAGAATTTTCTGATGTACAAGAAGCGAATATCTGGCTTTCAATGCAGATAGCTCGAGCTCAGGGATCAAATGAGATAATTTCTCTATAGAGGATAACTCATTTAATGACAATGGATTATCGGTAAATATTTTACATGAATTAAAATGATTAATAAAAAAAAGTTATTAAAAAACTTGACTGATATAAATATAAAATGAAAAAAAGTCGCTGTGTGAAATAATTATAAATCTACACAAATAAATATGAGGAGGTTTTCATGATCAGATATTTTAAAAACAGAGTACCTCAAGGTACTTCTGCCTAACAGGAAACCAATCCTGTAAAAACCAAATACGTCTTTGTTCGTAGGCCTATAAACGGCTGAAAAATATATAGGCTGAGAAATCAGCCACTTATTGGTGGGATTGGTTCCTTATTAAGGGCTATCTCACCATTTTTGTATCTAGAAATATTGATACGGAAGCTCGTGGGAAAACCCGCGAGCTTTTTTTATTATCAATAAGAAGAAAAATAAGTAATTAAATAAATAGTTGAGATTATTATGAAGAAATTAAGAATACTTTGGAATTTTATGAAAGGCAATAGATCGTTGTATGTTTTCTCGATCTTGGCTGTTGGTGCAGCAATATTCCTTCGCTTCGCCTGGCCTTTGGTATTGCGTGTTACGATCGATTCAATAATTGGTACTAAACCAATAGAAACCAGTGGCTGGCTGCAGCCATTATTTACAGAGATCTTTAATTTTCTGGGTGGAAAAACAGTTTTGGAAAAGAGTTTGTGGATGTGCAGTATTATTCTAATTTTACTCACACTATCCCGAGGAATTTTTCTATTCTTCAAAGGAAAGTGGTCGGCAATAGCTTCTGAGTCCATTGCTCGAAAGATCAGAGATAAAGTGTATGATCATTTGCAATATCTGCCTTTTGATTATCATGTGAAAGCCAAAACTGGAGATTTGATCCAGCGCTGTACATCTGATGTAGAAACCATTCGACGCTTTTTGTCCATGCAGATGGTGGAAGTGGGAAGAGCAATATTTATGCTGTTCTTTGCGCTTTCCTTTATGTTACCCATGAGCGTGAAAATGACTTTAATCTCGCTTTCATTGGTTCCATTCATTTTTGCTTTCGCAGTAATTTTCTTCATGAAAGTAAAGGTAGCCTTCAAAGCTTCGGATGAGTCGGAAGGAAGACTTTCCACAGTACTGCAGGAAAACTTGAGTGGTGTGAGAGTTGTTCGTGCTTTTGCCCGACAGAAATATGAGATCGATAAATTTGATGAAAAGAACTTGGAATATCGTAATCTCACTTACAGATTGATCAGGCTTCTGGCCTGGTACTGGTCGGTATCAGATTTTCTCAGTCTCACTCAGATAATCGCTGTAACTGTTTTGGGAACTTACTGGGCTGCAAATGGGATCATTACTCTGGGAACATTACTGGCTTTCACTTCTTATGTGGGAATGCTGCTCTGGCCAGTACGTCAATTGGGAAGAGTACTTACCGATATGGGAAAAGCTCTGGTTTCCATTGAACGTATACAGGAAATTCTGGATGAACCTATCGAAGATCTGGATGAAGGAATCTCCAAAGAGAAAATCGATGGTAAAATTGAATTTGAAAATGTGAGTTTTCATTATGATGAAGGACATCCGATTTTGGAAGATGTTTCATTCAAAGTGAAAAAAGGCCAAACAGTGGCAATTCTTGGTCCAACAGGATCAGGTAAATCAACTCTAGTTAGCCTGTTGCCAAGATTGTATGACAACCAGTCAGGATCAGTAAAAATCGACGGAATAGATGTGAAGAAGATCAGCAAACGAACTCTGCGAGAAAACATCGGAATCGTTTTGCAGGAACCTTTTTTGTTTTCTAAAACATTAAAGGACAACATTGGATTAGCTTCTTCTGATTCTGAAGATCAGAATATTTTCAAAGCAGCTAAGATAGCTTCAGTTCATGACGTGATCAAAAGTTTCGAGGATGGTTATGAAACAGCTGTGGGTGAAAAAGGTGTAACACTTTCTGGTGGGCAGAAACAGCGGGTGGCTATCGCCAGAACGATCTTAAATGGAAGTCCAATTCTCATTTTTGATGATAGCTTGAGTGCTGTAGATACAGAAACCGATGCTGCAATTCGAAAGAGATTGAAAAAGTTGGATAACAAAGCAACAACTTTCATTATCTCGCATCGCCTAACTACATTAGCCGAAGCTGATGTGATCCTGGTTCTGGAACAAGGCAAGATCGTCCAGCAGGGAACACATCTACAATTGATCGAACAAGAAGGACTGTACAAACGTGTTTGGGCTATCCAGAACTCACTGGAAGAAGAACTGGTTCTGGAAGAAGAAGGCTTATTGAAAAAAAATGAAAAACGAAAAATTAGTTAATAATTCAGTTCCTGTAATCCTGAGCGGAGTCGAAGGATATTTTGTCTATTGTTCTACTTCACTCACCATGACACATATAAATTGAGGTAATCATGAGTAACGCATTTGAAGAAAAAGAATATAGTAAAAGATTTGATCTGGTTTTGTGGAAGAAACTTTTAACTTTCTGCAAACCTTATAAAAAGAAGATGATCCTCTTGGGATTTTTCATGTTATCTTTAGCTGGAATTGATGTACTTTTCCCGCTGATGAGCGGGTATGCCATTGATAATTATGTAATTCCAGGTAAAACAGAAGGAATAGAAATTTACGCTATCGTATTTTTTGCTATGGTTGCTATCCAGGCTTTGAATATCTTTTTCTTCATCGATATTGCTGGTAAGATTGAGACACACCTTACCTATGATATCAGGAAGAAGGGATTTCTTAAACTGCAAGAATTATCATTTAATTATTATGATAAAACTCCGGTAGGTTGGTTGATGGCAAGAATGACGTCAGATAGTCAGCGTTTGGGAAGTTTCATTTCCTGGGGACTGGTAGACATGGTTTGGGGTGGTTCGTTGATGATCATGATCTCTGTGGTTATGTTGATTCTAAATGTGAAATTAGCACTGATCACAATGACTGTTGTGCCTGTTCTGGTAGTAATAAGTATCTATTTTCAGAAGGTTATTCTGAAAGCATACAGAAAGGTACGAAAAACAAATTCCAAAATTACCGGAGCTTTTAATGAAGGAATTACCGGAGCAAAAACTACTAAAACATTGGTTAGGGAATCAGAGAATTTGAAAGAATTTCAGGTTCATACTAGAGACATGTACAAATCATCCGTTCGAGCGGCAATATTTTCTTCGTTGTATTTGCCAGTAATTCTTACACTGGGCAGCATCGGAACTGGGCTAGCTCTCTGGTTCGGTGGAGAAGGTGTAATAGCTGGAGTTGTAACATACGGAATGCTGGTAATCTTTCTTTTTTACTCAGTCCAATTCTTTGAACCTTTACAGGAAATGGCTCGGGTTTTTGCGGAACTGCAGAATGCTCAAGCTTCAGCTGAAAGGATTTTCTCTATGATCGATGAAGTTCCTCAGATCAAAGATAACTCTCAGGTTACACGAGAGTTCGGCAGCATTATGAAAATGAAACAGGAAAACTGGCCGGAAATAAAAGGTGGAATTACTTTTGAGGACGTGACTTTCAGCTACAAAGAAGGTGAGAACATTTTAGAGAATTTCCAACTTGATATCAAAGCAGGAGAGACTATTGCTTTTGTAGGAGAAACCGGCTCAGGTAAAAGTACTATTGTGAACCTGGCTTGCCGATTTTATGAACCTACACAAGGTTCTATCAAGATCGATGGAGTAGATTATCGTGAACGTTCCATGCTGTGGTTGCATTCCAATCTGGGTTATGTATTGCAGACTCCGCATCTGTTCAGTGGAACCATAAAAGATAACATTGCTTACGGCAGATTGGATTCAACTAATGATGAGATAATTGAAGCTGCAAAATTAGTTGATGCTCATAATTTCATCATGAAGATGGAAAACGGATATGATTCGGAAGTGGGAGAAGGTGGAGCTAAACTTTCTACAGGAGAGAAACAGCTAATCTCTTTTGCTCGAGCAATCCTGGCTGATCCACGCATTTTTGTTTTAGATGAAGCAACTTCTTCTGTCGATACAGAAACAGAACAGCTCATCCAAAAAGCTATTCATACAGTGCTGGATGGTAGAACGAGTTTTATAATAGCTCATCGACTTTCCACTATTCGTTCGGCTGATCGCATTCTGGTGATCAGAAATGGGAAAATCACTGAGCAGGGAACACACCAGGAGCTGATCAATGAAAAAGGTTATTATTTCAACCTTTATACTAATCAGTTCATGGAAGAACAGGAAAGCTTGTTGATGAATGCCTAATACCGCAATCATCTTGATTGCGAAATTATAGAAGTAATGCAAAAGTTCCTTAAGTGCACATAGGGAACAGAAAACCGAGTCTGGTGCTTGTAAACATCAGAAAAGGAGGTGAAGTGACAAAATTTACAAAGAGGTTCAGCGTATAGCTGAAGAACTCAATCCGGTTCCCGTAATTCTTTACGGGAACCGGGATTAATAAAACTATTTCAGAGTAAATTAAGAGGTGCGAAATGAAAAAAGTAATGAATAAGATCCGGTAGTTTTGTTAGATCTGTTGAGCGGACACTCTTGTCCGTGAAAGACAGGTTTTATCCAAATAGCTTAAAACCCAACACTCTGTGGTGGGTAAAACAAAAATCTAACGAAATAAGGAGAATAATATGTTTTTTCTAATAAGTGGTGCAGCAGCAACAGGAAAGAAATCAGTAGTAAGAATGCTGAAAGGCAAAATTAAAGATCTTGAATGTCATTGGTACAATGAAATTCAAGAAGAAGATACATTTAAAGATAAGCATGAAGAAGAAGAAGAATGGGTTAAACGAGCTCTCAAAGCTCAAGCAGAAGGAAGAGATTTCCTGCTTGCAGGACACACTCCATTCGGAAAATTATTGGCTTGTCCTTCAGCTATCAAACTAAACGGTATCAATTGTTGTCTGCTCGATTGTCATGATTTTGTAAGAGTAGAGAGATATCTGGATCGTCCTCAGTTTGAAGAGTGGCCATTATGCCAAGACACATTATGCTGGGCAGTTTTTCATCGGATGCATGCACACGATCCCGAGTGGGAACAACGTGTAGTAATAAATAGAGAAATGCCGGGATTCCAGTGGGAACGTTGGACATCATGGACTGCCAATGATGAACGTTGGGATGTGAAGAGGATCGACACAACCGAGAATGAAATGGAATATACAGTGAATTTAGTAAAGGAATGGATATTAGAAGAAAAACAGAAATCCCAAATACTTACACCACAAAACAAGTGGTGGGTTTGAAGTAATTCATTGGAATTAATAACTCTTACAAAAAGGAGATATGTATGTTGTTTTTAATATGTGGAGCACCAGCAACAGGAAAAAGTTCAGTAGTAAAATCTTTAAAAGATAAATTGGAAAATATTGAATGCCATGATTCCGATGAAATAATGGTTGAAACTGGGACACAAAGACGTGTATCAAATGAAGAGTGGATTTTGAAAGCTTTAGAAGCTCAAGCAAAAGGGAATGACTTCTTGCTTTCTACTCAAAGTCCATTTGGAGAAATATTGGCTGCACCTTCAGCTATAAAACTAGATGGCATCAAATGTTGTTTATTCGATTGTAATGATTTCGTGAGAGTAGAAAGATATCTGGCACGTCCGCAAGACGAGAAATGGCCGCTGGGTATGGATACACTTTGCTGGGCTGTCTTCCATCGAATGCATGCAGTTGATCCCCAATGGGAACAACGTGTAATTGTCGATAAAGAGCTTCCGGAATTTGGCTGGAAACGTTGGATTCCCTGGCAAAAAGGTGATAACCGTTGGGATGTGAAGATTATCGATACATCTGAAAATACTGTAGAACACACAGCAAACCTTGTGAGTGAATGGATAGTAGATGAAAAACGAAAACCACAAGTGTTAACACCGGAAAATAAATGGTGGGAATAGAATGAAATTCTGCTGGTTTCCAATCCTCTTTGGGAACTAGAATAACCTTGCCATCGCTTCATGCAATTATTCTCTCAATTGGCAATGTCAAGGTTTATAGAGAATATTAACGTGAATGAAACCTTGTCAGGATTAAGCAAGAAGCTTCATTGAAAGTAATCCTGACAAGGTTAAATGGAAATGAAATAAAAGGGAAATTGAATGTTTAAAAATTACATAAAAATTGCTGTCAGAAATCTATGGAGACACAAAGGTTTTTCGCTGATCAATCTTATCGGTTTAGCCATTTCTTTAACTACCTGTATATTGATCTTCCTGTATGTTCAGGACGAATTGAGTTATGATGATCATTGGCAAGATGCGGAAAACATCTATCGCTTAGAAAACCGTTGGTCAGGACCTGATTGGGAAAGTCATTGGGCAGCAACAGCAGGTAATTTTATTTTCAAGATTTCAGATACATATCCTGAAGTTATTTCATCAGTAAAATTCTGTATCTGGGATGGTTTGTTCCAAATAGAGAATGAATCTTTTTCTGAAAAAAATTGTTTTGTGGTAGATTCATTATTTTTTGATGTATTCCAGTTTGATTTTGTCTACGGTAATGAAAAAACAGCCTTGAATGAGCCTTATACTGTTGTTCTAACTGAAAGAACAGCTAAAAAATATTTTGGAAATGAGAATCCAATGAATAAAGAGATTCAATGGATGGGTTGGGAGAAATTCCGAGTAACAGGAGTAATAAAAGATCCTCCCCGAAATTCACATTTTCATTTCGATCTTTTACTGCCTATGTCACTGCAAAGACTTACCTGGGATGGTTGTGATGAAAGTGGTCCTCAATGCTTTTATTCATATATAAAAACGGATAGCAAAGAATCAATTGAGATACTAAGAGAAAAAGTAAAAAATGACTCGTATAAGATATTCAATGTTTCTGAAGATAGACAAACTACCGATAGAACATGGGAAACCATTATACAACCGATTGGAGATATCCATTTGAATGGACATGCTGAAAAAGAAATCGAAGCAAATGGGAACAAACAAGATGTTTTTATATTTATTTCTGTAGCTATTTTTCTATTATTCATTGCATGTATAAATTATATGAACCTGGCAACAGCCAGAGCTGTGAAAAGAGGACGAGAAATCGGAATCAGAAAAGTTGTAGGAGCGCGAAGGAAACAAATTGCGTTACAATTTCTGGGTGAATCATTTATGATAACAATGTTTGCTCTAATGATTTCTATTGTAGTTGCATATCTGTTACTTCCATATTTCAATACGATGATCGGCAGACCATTAAGTTTAAATGTACAACAAAATGCACTACTGTTGGTGTTCTTATTAGGAATTCTATTTATCGGAACCGCATTATCCGGTTTATATCCCGCTTTCTTTCTGGCAGGATTTTCACCTATTTCTGCCTTAAAATCGAATGTGTTATCCGGAAAAAGTAAAAGATCAAATTTAATTCTGAGAAGAATTCTAGTTATTACACAATTTACGATTTCTATTTTGATGATTGTATCTGTTCTTACAGTGCAAAGGCAGATTTCATATATGGAAAATAAAGATATTGGTTTTGATAAGAACAATCTTCTGGTTGTTCCGGTAGCCGGAATGACAAGTGAAGAATTTAATTTAATTTTAGATGAACTGAAATCTTTTCCTGGAATTAAAAGTATTGGTTCAATTCAATTTGTACCTGGAGTTAGGGTTCCGTTCTGTTCAGTAGAAATTCCAGAATTAGCCCGGATGAATCCTGAAAGGTATGGTAATGATAATGGTGAGATCTGGATTCGAACCCAAAGTATTTGGCTAGAAGATACTTTCAAAGCTCTTGATCTCGAAATGGCAAGTGGCCGCTGGTTTTCCGATGACTTGGCAACAGATGAAGAGAATGCGTTTATTGTTAATGAAGCAGCTGTAAAAGAGTATGGGCTGACTGATCCAATTGGAACGGAGGTCTGGTACACATGGTACACTGATCCACCAAAGAAGGGAACAATCATTGGAATAGTAAAAGATTTCCATTATGCTGATTTTAAAACGGAAATTGAACCACTAATGATTCATGAATCAAATGTATCAAATTTCTTGGTTCGACTTGATCCTAAGGCAACTGAGAAGGTGATAGAAGATTTAATTGATTTGTGGGAAGAAAAAGTGCCTGATGTTCCATTCAATTACTATTTTCTCGATGAGTCATTTGCTAAACTTCATGAGAACGATATAAAGCTTGGAGTTGTAACAACGTATTTTGCGTTTCTTGCTTTACTCATTGCTTGTCTTGGTTTGTTTGGATTAGCCTTGTTCATGATAGAACAGAGAACAAAAGATATTGCTATTCGAAAGATAATGGGTTGCTCAGTGACCAAGATAATTCTGATAGTTTTCAAGGAGTTTTTCTGGCTTACGATTATTTCAAATGTTATAGCCTGGTATCCTGCTTATTATTTTATGAACAAATGGTTAGGTAATTTTGTTTATAGAATCGATATTAACTTTTGGTCTTTTGGAATTGCATTTCTTGTTTCTTTTGTGATTATTATCGTATCGGTCAGCTACAAAACAATAATTGCGGCAAATGCTAATCCTGTAAAATATATGAGATATGAATAAATGCTGTACCTAGTTCTCTATCCTCTTAGAGAACTGGAAAATACCAAGTCTGATGCCTGTAAACATCAGCAAGGAGGTGTAAAAAATGACAGAATTTACTAAGAGGTTCGGCACTTAGCCGAATAGCACAATCTCGGTTCCTACACTTCAGTGTAGGAACCGAGATTAAGCTCCCCTTGAAAAGGGGAGAAAACGACGAAAGTCGATAGAGGGGTTTTTAATGATAAATGAAAAATTGTTTGATTGTGAAAATGGAAATAAACAATGATTTAGCAAACCCCCTTTAATTCCCCCTTATGAAGGGGGACGGGATAAGGAATATGATAGAAACCTTGGCAGGATTAAGCAGGAAGTATCGTTGAGAGAAATCCTGGCAAGGTCAAAATAAAGAGGTATTATGGGAAATATATTAGATACAAATAAAGCAATTCTAGTGGGTGTTTGTATGCGTCCACGTGATTTAGAAAAGAAAAAATCATCTCTAGATGAATTAGAAAGATTAGCTGATACAGCCAGTTTGGAAGTTGTTGGAATATTCATTCAAAAAAGACAGAAACCAGATAAAACATATTACGTTGGTAAAGGTTTTTTGGCAGAAGCAATAAATGAAACGAAAGAAGAGTTTCCCGGTTTAATCATCTTTGATAACGAGCTTTCTCCAAGTCAGGGAAGGAATACCGAAAAAGAATTTGAGCTGGTTGCCATTGACAGGACAGAAGTGATATTGAATATTTTTCATAATCATGCAAGAACTAAAGAAGCGCAACTTCAAATAAAACTTGCTGAATTACAATATCAGCTTCCACGCTTGAAAAGGCTTTGGAGCCACTTGGATAGAGAGAAAGGACAGGCTGCAGGAAGTGGTGGAACTGGTCGGGGAATGGGTGAAAAACAGATTGAGATTGATAAGCGGATCATCCGTAGAGAAATTGCTAAAGTGAAAGCAGAACTGAAGAAGGTTTTTTTGCACAAAGAAACACAGAACAAACAAAGAGAAAACGTGAAAAAAGTTTGTCTGGTAGGTTACACAAATGCCGGTAAATCTACTCTTTTCAATCGGTTGACCGATGCCGATGTATTAGTGGAAGATAAACTATTTGCCACATTGTCCACTACTTCGCGAAAGCTTTCCCTTTCCAAAGGACGTAATATAATCTTATCCGATACAGTGGGATTCATTTCCAATCTTCCGCATCATTTGGTTGCATCTTTTCGTGCTACACTCAAAGATGTTGTAGATGCTGATCTACTTTTGCACGTTATTGATTCTGCCGATAAGCTGTTTCCTAATTATATTGATGAAGTACAGAAAGTTCTTGTGCAAATTAAAGCAGAAAATATCCCTCAAATGCTTGTCCTGAATAAATCAGATAAAGCAGATCGTACTAAATTGAAATTCTACTTAAAGGCTCATGAAAATTCGATTTCCATTTCTGCTAAAAATGGTGAGAACATTGAAGAACTTCTACAGAAAGTTGATGATCAGCTACATAGTGCCAATAAGTACATTTTATTGATTCCGCACACAGAACAAAAAGTAGTTAATCTGCTGCATAAACTTGGGCAGATCGAATCAACTGAATATTTGGAAGAAGGTGTAAAAATCACTGCTATCATCAATCAAGAAGATTTGCACGAATTTGAAAGGTTTTTGCAAAAATGAAAAAAGCAACAAAGAAATTATACACGCGAAAGCGTCCTGCTCATCCTGATGAAGCACACACAACCAGCAAACGATGGTTCAAAAAGAAAGGACGCAAAGCTGTGAGAAAGCATTTGAAACAGGAATTGGAAAATGAAAAGTAACAGTTATTTTTTCCAAGATAATAAATAGGAAATATATCATGAAAAAATTAATTATCTTATTTTTAATGTTTGCTTTATTTTCTGTACTAAATACAGAAAACTACAAAAAAAGGATTTATAATACAACAAGATTAAGTGAAGAAGTGTTGGTCATCGATGGAAAAGTTACTGATGAAGCCTGGGATATTGTTGATTGGTCGGGAGATTTCATTCAAAGACAACCTAATGAGAATGTAGTCCCAACACAAGAAACTAAGTTCAAAATCCTTTATGACGATAAAAACATCTACTTATGTTTTCGAGCGTATGATAAAGATCCTTCACAAATTACTTCCATCACTTCCCCGAGAGATTGGTTTCCAGGAGATTGGATAGAAGTCAATATTGATAGTCATTTCGATAAAAGAACCGCTTTCTCATTTACCTTAAGCGTTTCTGGAGTCAGAGGGGATGAATTCATCTCAGATGATGGAGATAATTGGGATACAAGTTGGAATCCGAACTGGTGTGGAAAAACGAATATCGATGATCAGGGTTGGACAGCAGAGATAAAGATTCCTCTCAATCAACTACGTTATAGTGATACAGTTGAACAGGTTTGGGGAATTGAAGTAACTCGCAGAATTCATCGTGAAGAAGAAAGGGCAGTATGGCAAATGATAGCTCGAGATGATCCGGGGTGGGTAAGCAATTTCGGAGAATTACATGGAATTAAAGGAATTAAACCACAACGACGAATCGAGATACTTCCATACATTGTTGGGAAAGTAGATAGATCTGAATTTGATGAAGATGATCCATTTAATGATGGTTCATCAGAATTCTTCAATCTTGGTCTTGATGGAAAAATCGGAATCACAACCGATTTAACTTTAGATATGACAATCAATCCCGATTTTGGACAGGTGGAAGCTGATCCATCCGAAATAAATCTTTCCGAATTTGAAACGTATTTCTCAGAGAAAAGACCATTCTTTGTCGAAGGGAATAATATTTTCAATTATCAATTAACTTCTGCAATGACAGGGGGAGGTTTTGTAAGTGATAATCTCTTCTATTCCAGAAGGATCGGCAGAAAACCGCAATATTATCCCGATAATTATGATTATATCGCGATGCCGGAAAATTCAACCATTTTAGGAGCATTCAAAATATCTGGTAAAACGAAGCATGGTTGGTCTATTGGGATTATGGAATCCTTTACCGAAAAGGAAGTTGCAGATTATGAATTTGATGGGCAAAAGGAAGAAGTTACAGTCGATCCATTAACTAATTATTTTGTTGGTCGGATTATGAAAGATTTTGACAATGGGAATTCTTGTCTCGGTGGGATATTCACTTCTGTAAATAGAAAAATTGATGATGATCATTTGAACTATCTGAATGAATCGGCGTACTCTGGTGGACTGGATTATTATCAACAATGGAAAGATAAAACTTATTATATTAAAGCTACAGTTGCTTTCAGCCAGATTCGAGGAGATAAAGAAGCGATCCTGGATGCGCAAACCAGTTCAGCCCGATATTTTCAGAGATTGGATAGTAATTACACCTCTGTCGATTCCAACAGAACTTCACTTTCCGGACATGCAGGATCAGTTCTCTTTGGTAAATCTAGCAGTAAAAGCATAAAATATCAAACCGGATTTTCTTGGCGTTCTCCCGGTTTTGAGATCAATGATATAGGTTATATGTGCCAGTCAGATCAGATCAATCAATTTACTTGGATCGGATATTCAAACAATGAACCGTTTGGGATTTTTCGAAATTTAGGTGTGAATGCTAATCAATGGTGCGATTGGGATTTTGGTGGAATCAATACTTCCAATGCTGTGAATATGAATATTAATGGGACTTTTAAAAACAATTCCAATTTTAGTGGAGGAGTAACAAGAAGCTTCGAATACATTTCCAATAACGTACTGCGAGGAGGTCCATCTGCAAAAAGACCTGGTGATTGGAATACTAATATCAATTTTAATTCTGATGGAAGAAAGAGAACAAGTTTCAGCTTTGGTACAAATTTCGGCTTTGGCGATAACAATAACAATTCGTTTAATTCTTTTTGGAGCTATGTCAATTTCAGACCGAATAATCAAATAAGACTATCTGTGAATCCTTCTTACAACAGGTATGAACAGAACCTGGAATATGTTGTTACTGAAAAGTTTGAAGAAGAGGATCGTTATATTTTCTCTAGTTTTTTCCAGGAAACAGCGTGTCTTACTTTTCGAATTGATTATTGTATTACACCTGGTTTTTCGATTCAATATTTTGGATCACCGTTTATTACTGCCGGTAAGTACTCCGAGTTTAAACGAATAACCAAACCGAAAGCTGATGAGTATGAAGATCGGTTTTATACTTTTGCGGATGAAGAAATTGATTTTGATTCTGATGAAGAAGAATATCAAATCGATGAAAATAATGATGGAATTGCGGATTATTATATCGGTGATCCGGATTTCAATTATAAAGCATTCAATTCAAATTTGGTTATCCGCTGGGAATTTTTTCCAGGCTCAAATCTTTATCTTGTCTGGTCCCAAAATAGATCCGAATATGTTTCAGATGGTGATTTTTCATATTATGATGATATGAAAGATCTGTTCAATAACCATCCGAATAATGTTTTCTTAATAAAAGTTAATCATTGGTTTTCGTTGTAGACAAACCAAATTCAGCTAATTACTTGAATTTATCAATGACTTCTACCGGTTTTAATCCTGAAATGATTAATCAAGGGAATACCGGAGTAGCAATTGATCATCGCAATAGAGGTTTAGGACGCTGGCTAAAAGCTGCTCTCATAAAACATGTGTTATCTGAAATGCCAAAAGTAACAAAGATCCGTTCCGAAAATGACGTGACTAATGAACCTATGTTGAATATCAATAATCAAATGGGATTTAAACCGATCTACAGTGAAAGTTACTGGATGATCACAACTTTGGACGTGAATAAATATTTAAACGCAAAATAAAGGAAATCTAAACGAAAAGGGACTACAAAAATGAAAAATATAAAAATAGTAGATTATGAACATAAATATGCAAAGGGCGTAGCAGAAATGTGGCAGAATAGTAATAATGGCTGGAATGGTGAAACATTTTTCACTACAGAACAGGCTGTTATTATGGATGAAGAAAATGCAACTCATTTGAATTCGTGGCTTGCACTCGATGGAGAAGTGGTTGTTGGATATTGCAATTTATCTGAATACAAAGCAGATACAGGTGCTCTCTATATCGGGCTTCTTAATGTTCGCGATGATTATCACGGTAAGAAGATCGGGAAAGCGTTAGTTTTGAAGGCTGTTGAGCGAACTATCGAACTTGGTTGGGAAAGGCTTGATCTTTTTACCTGGGATGGAAATACCAAAGCTGTTCCATTATACAAAAAAACAGGTTTTTTCTGGGAAGACAACGATGATTCTACTCATCTGATAAATCTGATTCCGTCAGTTCTGAATAATGAATTGATCAAAGATCAATTTCAAGAAATAGATTGGTATGAAGACAGCATCAGAAAGATTGAAGTTGTTCCGGATGGAAGAAAAGAAAATGAATTTGAATATCTTACTTACGAATGGGAGAAAAAAGGAAAACACCTGCTAGTGGAATTCTGTCGAAGAGGTCGTGGACTACGAAAAATAGAAAATGATGATCTATCAATAACTGTTACAGTGGAAGATCTAAAGCTGGTTTTCGGAAATAAATACAAGATAAAATTTGAAATTGTAAATAAAACTGAGAAACCTCTTGAGATTGGAATAAATGGCATTAATGAAAAAAATATCAAATTTGATATTTCAAAAGAATTTGCAGTAATTGATTCCAAAACTATTGAAGCTGAATTTTATGTGGGAAACATAGAGAAAGAGCAGAACAAATGGAAAACTTATCCAAATGTTATTTCAGAAATTTCTGTTAATGGGAAAAAAACTAAATTCAAAATCGGAATCGAACCAAAATTTCCGGCAAAGATCGGTTTAGTTCAGATTGATGGAATTTGCTATAAAGATGTCGAAACTGAGATATTTGTCGATATTGAGAATTGTTTCAAAGAAAAGACAACATTCAGTTTTGACCTTCCTGAAACAGAATACATCAGCTTCCATCCAAAAAAATTTGAAATTGCTCTCAAACCGAAAGAGAAAAGATCAATTCCCATAAAATATCTTCTGAAAAAGGGATGCGTATATTCACAGGAAATTGGAGTGAAAGTACATAAAGAAAATTCAGAATTTAGTTTCAAAAGAAAATTGCACAGCTTCTTTCCTACTTATTCTGATATATTCTACGGTAAAATGCAGAATTATCACGTAGTTTCCAATGGAAAATATGTTCTTTATTTCCGATGTAAAGATTTCATAAACCGTGCCTTTTTTGTTGATTTTACAAGCAATGCTAGAATCTCGTTTCCATATCCAAAATTAGGAAAACCGTATAGTGATGAATTTAATAAACGCCAGTATGACAAAGTTAAATATTCATCGGAAGGCTCTATCGCACGCTTTACGATCTATTATTCATCAAAAGAGATTAAAGGATTGAAATTCAAAAACAATTTTGAATTGAGTGCAAATGGAATCCTGAAGAATTGGTTTGAATTCTATGGAAATGTACAAACAGAAAAAGGTATTTTACTGAAAAATAATTTCGGAATGCCTTTTTCGCATTCGGTGATGCATTATGATGGAAATTTGATTGAAACAAAAACAGATGTTGAAAATAGTGCAGAGAATTGGAATCCAGAAAAAATTACCGAACCGTGGATCTTTTCTGAGCGCGACGATGTTAATATCGGAGTTGTTTGGAATGATGATAATCCGCTTCAATTGGGTGATTGGGAGAAATATTTTGAATTCCGTCTTGAGAAAATGGAAACAGAAAAAAAGATTTCCACAAAACCAATAATTTATTTCATCAATACTTTTCAAAATTATGAGGAACTGAGAAATTTCGCTTTGAAAGAGAAGAAGAAAAATAAAAAAATTCTGGAAAGTTTACAATTTGATGTCAATGATGGAAATCCATTTGTGAAAAAGGATATTTCCTTTTCAGTCCGTGATTATAAAACTAAGAAACTTATAGGAAAAATATCTGTCACTTCACAGAAAGAGTTATTTAAAAAAGTTTTAGGTAATTTTACAGAAAACAAAGAGTTAGTTATAAAAACACAAATAAATGAAAAATCAATAATTGATATTGCTGAAATGAATGCTGAATTGGGATGTTTAAAATTCACTAGAAGAAAAGTTTTTTCCCCGATAGGAAAAGGGGATGTAAAATACTCCAAAACTAATGATATTCATTCCGTAAATAACGAGATTCTTACATTGAGAGCATCAGAGAATTTTGCTCCAGCACTGTATTCAATGGAATACAAAAAGAACGAATGGCTCGATTCTTCCTATCCAAAGTCAATAGCAAAATCGTGGTGGAAACCCTGGATTGGTGGAATATATTTTTCTCCTCCCGGAATGAAAGAAAAGTCTCTTCTCTCAGAAAATTTCAAGATTCGGAATGTTCTTAAAGAGGATGTATTAGGAAATGATTGGTCAGGTCTTTGCATTGAGTATACGATCACGAAAAATGAGAAGTTCAAAGGTATAAAAATTAAGCAATATTTCCTGTTGCTTCCAAATATTCCTGTGATGCTCAGTACTTTAGAGATATTTCAGAATACTGGAAAATATATTTCAAACCAATACATCCAAACCGCTTGCTTTTTAAAACCGGATGAGACTTTGGCAGATTCATCATTCCTTCGCAAAGAGGATAATTGTGATGATATCGAAATAGTAGCTGGAAAGGAAATGCAGAATCGACAAACAAAAAAATGTGCGATCTTCAAAGGCAAAAACAGAAAGGAAATCTTGCAGATCAAATCAGTTTCCGAACATCGAAATATTTATGTGCAAATGGACACAAATGTAATTTCTGCCTGGATTGGTGATATGTTGAGAACAAAAAATGGTGAAACTGTATTCTTGAATCATCAGTTCTATATTTTTAATGATGAAATCATCGAAGATAGTGTTTTGGTGGATTTGCAGAATGTGAAGTTTGAAAAAGAATAGGTTTTAGGAGAAAAGATGAATTACAGAAAATTCGATTTGAAAAAAGATAAAGAAGCAGTTTATAGAATCCTGAATGAATGCGGGTGGGTTCATGACATCAAGAAAGATAAGTATTTGAACGCTTTCCTGCCTAAAGCGAATACGCTAGTTCATGATGTAAATGGCGAAGCTGAAGTGATGACAACCAGTTCAAATGGTTCGATCCGATACCAGGATGAGAAACTGAAACTTAGTGCTATCACGGGCTTAACAGCTAGTTTGTTAGCACGAAAGCAAGGTTATGCAGGAAAACTTACAGCTACTCGTTTGGCGTTGGATGCTGAGAAGGGAGCAGAAGTGGGAGCACTTTGCATTTTTGATCAAGGCTATTATAACAAGCTTGGATTTGGGAATGGTAATTATGAAAAAATCGTCTGTTTTACACCTGCTACTTTAAAAATTAACAGAAAAGTGAAAATACCTGTCAGGTTAACTGAAAAAGATTATAAAAAGATTCATAAGAATCGTGTGAGCAGACTTCCAAATCATTGTGCTGTTACATTACCAGAGTATGCAACTCAAGCAGAATTAGGTGATAAAAATAAGAATATGGGTTTTGGTTATTTCGATGAAAAAGGAAACCTTACTCATCATATCTGGCTAAATGGAAAAGGCAAGGAGCAGGGTCCGTTCTGGATTCAATGGATGGCATATGAAAATCTGGATCAATTAATGGATCTATTGGCTCTTTTAAAGAGTTTTGAAGAGCAGGTCATGATGATCAGAATGGTTGAACCAGCTTTAATTCAAATGCAGGATTTCATCGAAAAACCATTTCAAGTAAGAGCTATGACCAGAAAAGCAGAGAATCAGAATTATATTTTCTCTACGGCTTTCTGGCAGCTCCGTATTCTGAATTTGCAGAAATGTATGAAGAAAACTCATTTGAATTGTGCTGATTTCAGTTTTAATCTGCAGCTTTCTGATACAATTGGAAAATTCGTAGCTGAAGATGTAAAATGGAAAGGAATTGCTGGAGATTATGTGATTACACTAGGAAAAGAGTCATCAGCAAAGAAAGGAAAACAAAAAGATCTTCCAGCCCTGAAAGCTTCTGTAGGAGCATTTACCAGGATGTGGTTTGGTATCATGTCGGCAACTTCTCTGGTTTATTCAGATGGAATTGAAGTTCCAAATGAATTGCTTGAGAAACTTGATAAAGCTTTTCTGCTTCCTCCAGCTCATGTAGATTGGGGATTTTAGTTAAACCTTCGCAAGGTTGTGGTACATTCAAGATATCTCGACCTTGCGAATGGTTGGAGAATAATTTGAAGATTAAAATGATAAAGAATAAAGCTGAGAAAAGCCGCATCTGTAAAGAGATAATTGAATCCTTACCAAACTGGTTTGGTATTCCTGAATCAAATAAAGAATACATTGCAGAAGTTGCTGATACGGATTTTTATGTAGCGTATATGTTAGAAAAAGAAATTGGTTTTTTCTCGATCATTTCACATTTTCCTCAAACAAGTGAAATATATGTTTGTGGTGTTCTGCCTGATTTTCACCGTTTAGGAATTGGTACAAAACTATTGAAAGTTATCGAAAAGGATTTGAAGAAAAAAGGAGTGAACTTCCTAACTGTGAAAACTCTAAGCGCATCTCATCCTGATAAAGGTTATGCTAAAACCAGAAAGTTCTATGAAGCTGCAGGATTCGTTCCGCTAGAAGAATTTAAAGAATTGTGGGGAAAAGAAAATCCGTGTCTGTTCATGGTGAAAATACTGTAACATTGCTTGATTTGTCCTTCAAAAGAAAACCGTTCAGAATGAACAAGTTTCATACTGCAGAACCCATTATAAATGGTATAAAGGAGAATTAATGGATTTAACATTTATTTTAGCAATTGCGTTATTTATTCTTAGTCTTTTTTTTTGTTTATTTATATGTTAGAAATAAATATGTTAATCAACCAACAAATTTTAAAGTCTTTTTTTTTAGGGATAGTATTCATTCTAATGGGAATAGCTATGAAATTTTATGTTTTTACTATCATGGGACTTGTTTTTATGATAATTGGATTAGCTAATAAAAAGAAATGGCGAGAATTTGAAGGAAAATAAGTTATCATAATTCAATATGAAAGAAATATCGTGTGTCATTGTAAATTAGAAACAATAGAAAAACTTATAATTTAATGTGAAAAATCTTATTAGCTTCTAAAAAAACAACTTGCTCAGTTTTAAACAATTTTTTTATTTTGTTAATTGAAATATAAGATAACAGGAGATTATTATGGAAGGTACTTTAGTTTCATTATTTGTAAACAGTCTGAAGAAGAATTGGAATCTTAATGCATTCTCAAATTATAACAGAGACACAATAACTTATGGAGACGTTGCAGATAAAATATTATTTCTACATTCATTGTTTAATAACTGCGAAATAAAAAAGGGTGATAAAATTGCTATCATCGGTAAAAACTCAATAAACTGGGCAATAACATATTTAGCTACTGTTAGTTATGGTGCAGTTATTGTTCCTATTCTTCCAGATTTTAAATCAGACGATGTTCATCATATTGTTAATCATTCAGATTCTGTTCTGCTTTTCTCTACTGATCAAATTTTTGATAATTTAGATGAATCTTCAATGAAAAATTTATATGGAGTTTTTTCTTTAACAAACTTTTCTATCTTGCATTCTAATAAAAAGATAAATCAGAACAGTATCGAAAAGGTTAACAAAGAATATTTGGATAGTTTTAATAATAATTTAACAATTGAGAATTTTTCCTTAGATGAAATTAATAATAAAGATCTGGCTGTAATAGTTTATACTTCGGGAACTACCGGATTTTCTAAAGGGGTTATGTTACCACATCTTAGTTTAGTTGTGAATATCCTTTTTGCTCAGGAACATATGCCGCTGAAACCCGGAGATACAATCGTTTCTTTTTTGCCAATCGCTCATGTTTTCGGATGTGCCTTTGAATTTCTATTCCCATTCTGCAACGGGTGTCATGTCACATTCTTGGGAAAAACACCCTCCCCTAAAATTATTTTGAAAGCATTTGGTGAGATCCATCCAAGATTAATACTTTCTGTTCCACTTGTTATCGAGAAAATATACAAAAAACAACTCAAACCACTTCTCAGTAAAGCCTCAATTAAATTGTTACTAAAAATACCACTTACAAGAAAACTGCTATATAAAAAGATCAAGGAAAAATTAACAATAGTGTTTGGCTCTAAGTTCCGTGAAATTGTAATTGGTGGAGCACCTTTGAATGCTGAGGTAGAGCAATTCCTACACGATATTGGTTTTAGATTCACAATTGGATATGGTATGTCTGAATGTGGACCTTTAATAAGTTATTCAGGTTGGGAAAAGTACAAATTGCATTCCACAGGTAAGCTTGTAGATGCTATGGAAGTTAAGATTGATTCTTCTGATCAATTTAATGAGATCGGAGAAATAATGGTTCGTGGAGATAATGTTATGTACGGTTATTACAAACATGAAGAAGCAACCAAGAAAGTT
>Ga0307992_1000173_pt1 | contig 41675 bp, 40 predicted proteins | sample EllFjometagen133_FD_203162 | JGI IMG/M metagenome (GOLD analysis project Ga0307992, IMG submission 203162) | Marine microbial communities from Ellis Fjord, Antarctic Ocean - #133 | ecosystem: Environmental > Aquatic > Marine > Unclassified | place: Southern Ocean | collected 2014-10-08
AATTATACATTTTGCTAAAACCATGACAATGGCCGTATTTAAACCCTAATTGCATATATTAGACTGCTTCGCAGTCCAATATGTGAGTGAACTTATTCAATTTTTAAAATTATTCTAAATGAATATTTTTGTTTAGATAGTTAATTTTTTCTTTTAATATTGGTGAATTTTTTAGATTCTTATCTTTTTTAATTAGATTTATTGCTTCGGTTTGAGCTATTTTCATAAGCTCGTAATCAAACAAAGAGGCAAGACGTAGCTCAGGGAAGCCTTTTTGAGCTGTACCGTAGACTTCACCAGGTCCTCGATATTTTAGATCAGCTTTGGCTAAGTCAAATCCATTGTCGTATTTTATCATGGCATTTAATCTATCTATTGTTTTGGGTGAACTGTTGTCAGTAAACAAGAAACAATATGACTGGTGATCACTACGACCAACTCGTCCACGGAATTGATGGAGTTGAGCTAGGCCAAATCTATCAGCGCCCTCTATCATTATGGTAGTGGCATTTGGAATATCTACACCAACTTCGATAACTGAAGTAGAGACAAGTATCTTGGTTTTGTTATCTAGAAAATCTTTCATTATTTTTTCTTTTTCAACTGACTTGAGTTTGCCATGAAGCATTTCAATTTTTAGATCTGGAAATATATTATTGTTTAACTTCTCGTATTCTTCTTTTACTGACTTTATTCCGAGTTTACTCGCCTCGCTTTCGGCAAGTCGAAGCGGGTCCGATATATCGATAAGGGGGCAAATAACAAAGACTTGCCTGTTATTTTTTATTTTTTTGTAAATAAATTCATAAGCCTTACTTCTGTTTCTTTCATCTACCACTTTGGTTATAATTTTTTTTCGTCCCTTAGGCATTTCATTGATAATGGAAATATCGAGATCACCGTATAGAGCAAGAGCAAGAGAGCGGGGGATGGGGGTGGCTGTCATGCTTAATAAATGTGGATTGTTATTTTTGTCTTTAGTTTTTTCGGTTAATTTCTTTCTTTGGTCTACACCAAAACGATGTTGTTCGTCAATAATAACTAAAGCAAGGTTATTAAATCTAATATCTTCTTGAATTAATGAGTGGGTTCCTATAATAATTTGTGAATTATCTATAATTATAGATGAATTTATCTTTTTTTTGTTTTTGACATCTTTGTTTATTTTTTTATCACTTCTTGTTATTAATCCAATGTTAATATCAAAGCCTTTAAGTATTTTAGTTATTAACTCAAAATGCTGTTTAGCGAGTATTTCTGTCGGTACCATAAGAACTGCTTGTTTTTGATTCAAAGCGGTGTTCAGTAGCGCAATTACAGCCACCAGAGTCTTTCCACTGCCCACATCACCCTCTAGAAGCCTTGTCATTGGCTTCTTTTTGTCGATATCTTGTATTATCTCCCAACTTGCTTTACGCTGAGCGTTGGTGAGTTTAAAGGGGAGCGTATCAACAAATTTCTTTGTTTCTTTTTCAAAGAATTTAACAGGTTCTGAGATTAGATTTTTTATTTCATTTTTAATGAGTTGTGATTGGATTTGGAGTAAAAACAATTCATTGAAAGCAAGTCTTTTTTTGGCGGTATCTATATCTTTTTGATTTTTTGGGAAATGAATTTTTTTTATTGCAATATTTAAGTCTAAAAGATTTTGTGATTTTTTTATTTCTTTTGGTAACCAATCTGAAATTTTATCAGCCAGATTAATAATTTGACTGATAGTGTATCGTAATTGTTTTTGAGTTATATTTAGAGTGAGGTGATAATTCGGTACTAAACCCTGGGTGTGCACACTTTCAATATTTCCCTTCCTTACTAAGGAGGGGTTAGGGGAGGTCTGTATTTTTTCATAAGTAGGGGATTGCATTTGAAGTCCTCCATAATCATCAGTTACTTTACCAGCAAGTGATATCTTGTCACCAACTTTTAGAGTCTTGGCAATAAATGGTTGATTGAACCAAACTATTTTAATAGATTCAGTCTCGTCGCTAACTAGGGCTTCAGTTATGTTTATTCTCTTCCTCGGGCTGCGTTTGTTTTGGATTAGTTCAATAGTGCCCACTATATTTGTGATTATATTTGGCTTGAGAGAGCTAATAGGTGAGATATGAGAATAATCATCATAACGAAAAGGCCAGTAAAACAATAGGTCTTCTAAGGTATTTAAGTCTAGCTTTTTAAGTCGGCCAGCTATTTTTTCCCCAACTCCATATAATTTATTTATTTTTGTATCCAAGGTAAGCATGTATGTATTTTATCACAATAAATAAAAAAACACCTCAAGAGTGAAAATTTCTTGAAGTGTTAAATAACAAAAAATGTGAAATATTATTTATTAGATGTTATTTATATATTTTATAGTATCTAATATTGTTTGTTTATATAGTGGTTTTTTTAATACCATTTTAGCACCTTTAGCAATAATTTCTTTATCTGGTATTTCTTTTTTATCTTTTCCCATAGCATAACCTGTAACTACGATTATCGGGGCTTTTTGTTTTTCTGCCAATAATTGAATAAGCTCTAAGCCATGAGTTCCGGGCATAGTAAAATCAGAGATTATCAGATTAAATTTCTTAGTCTTAATAATTTTAAGTGCTTTATCGCCGGATGATGTAGTTGTAATGTCGTGTCCTGCTCTTTCGAAAATTTGCTTGATAAGCTCCCTGATTATTTCTTCGTCATCAATAAATAAAATTGAAATCATAGTGCTCTCCATAGTAAGAATGTTTATTTAGATGGTTTTTAAAAGAACAACTTTTAAATTATTTTTTATGTAATAAAAATAACAGAAATATGGACACCTGTCAAATTATGCTAATATTAGGAAATTATATTATGCGCTCTCGGCAGGGTTCCTGTCTGCCGATAGACAGGAACTTTAACTTTGTGTTCCTGATAGGATTTGAACCTACGACCTTCAGCTCCGCAAGCTGATGCTCTATCCAGCTGAGCTACAGGAACTCATTGTTTTATTAAAAAATCCCGATGAAGACGGGACATTTTCTTACGTATACATTAAAATGTATATTTTAATGTATACTTAAATTTTGAAAATTTTTGCCAAATTCTCTGATAAGGGCTGGTCTTTTCTTTCTAAGTCTTCAGTTAGGTATTTTAACAAATATTCACGAACTAGTAAAGGGTCAGTTTTCTCTAAATGTATAGAAATACGATGCCTAATAGCACTTTTGAATTCAAAATATAGATTTTTTATTCCAGCTTTTGGTTTGAATATAATAGAGAAATTATCTAATTCATCATAATCATAAAACTTTTTACCAATAGAGATTCCTTCGTCAGATAATATAATTCTTACTTTACCAGGATTTTGTCCGTCATTTAGTATAATTACAATAGCAGAAATTATTATAATAACTGCAAATAAGAAATTTGCGGTAAAAAATGCAAATAGTAGAAGTAATAAAGCAGTAATACTAGAAAGTATGTACCAATTTTTACTTCTTTCGTGTGTTTCGTATTCTGGGACTATCCATGATATATTTTTATTTACTTTTTTATTCTTTGACATATGTTTGACATTAGTGCATTTTTTTTATATATTTATTATAGCATTATAATATTTCTTGGTAAAGAAATCGCTAATAAAAATAGGTATTTCCTATTTTTTATTTAATTATAATAATTAATAGTATTTTTGGAGAGGTGCCTGAGTGGTTGTCAGCCCGAGGCTGATCCGCCTTGGGCGGAAAAGGATTTATGTATTATGTATACGTATTGTATAGTAAAAAAGTAAATAAATTTTATAAAGGGTATTCTAACGATTTAAAGAAAAGAATTTTTGAGCATAATAATGATAAGGTTAGAAGCACTAAATTTGGAAAACCATGGGAATTAATTTATTATGAAGCTTTTATAGATAAAACAGATGCAAGGAGGGAAGAGTTATTTCTTAAAACTGGCAAAGGAAGAGAGAAGTTAAAATTAAAATTGAAAATATATTTGGAGAGGTGCCTGAGTGGTTGAAAGGGGCACCCTGCTAAGGTGTTGTGCGTTAACGCGTACCAAGGGTTCGAATCCCTTCCTCTCCGCATATCAATTATGAATTGATAATTTAATTTTTGGAGAGATGCCAGAGCGGTCGAATGGGACGGTCTTGAAAACCGTTGAGCCTTCGCGGGTTCCTAGGGTTCGAATCCCTATCTCTCCGCCTTCGGTTCGCCGATGCGAATCTTCGGCGGATGCAATCCGCTTGAAGTTTGCGTAAGTGATATTGTTATAAAAAAGTACAGAGATATCTCTGTACTTTTTTTATCCATTAGCAATAACCAACCCCCATACCTCATTAGCACCATTTTGTTTTAGAGTCTTAGCACATTCATTCAGAGTACTGCCTGTAGTTGTAACATCGTCTATCAAGATGATGTTTTTTTTATCTAGACTATTTCCATCCCATACAAAAGAGTTTTTTAAGCTAGATTCTCGTTGAGATTTATTTAGTTTTGCTTGAGGTTTGGCGTATTTTATTCTTTTAAGATCGTTTGAAAAATCTAAGTTAAAATTTTTACAAATAACTTGTGCAAGAAGCTCACTTTGATTAAAGCCTCGCCATCTGAGTCTTTTTTGATGAAGGGGAACAGGTATAATAAGAGTATTTTGAAAATCTAGTAGAATATTAGGGGTATTTTTTATTTTATTCAAATTCTTCCAATGTAGCCCCTGGCCTATATTGTTTTGGCTAAATCTATTTTTGTTTATAGTATTTTTTAGAAATAAAGATAAAAAATTTCCGAGATGAATATTCAAATTCTTTGAAAATTTGTATTTGTAGGTTTTGATAATTTTTGCTATTAATTTATCTTGGTAGTTTCCTGCTATCCAAATGCCATTTAGACTAAATTTGTCTTTGCAGCGCTCACAAAATTCTCCGAGATTATTTTTGGTTTTACAATTCAAGCAGTAGTGTTCGTAATTTATCTTTAGGCTTTTAAAGCATTTTTTACATAATAATGTATTTTCAGCGCCACAACCGAGACACTCAGTAGGGAAGAGGAGTTCTAATAAAAAATCACGCCAATTGTTAGCGTGAATTTGTACTTTATTTAATAGATGCATGTGTAAGTTATTAAAACATTAAGGCGTTAAAATATCAAAATATTAAAACAATTTATTTATACTAAAAAATATTATTGCTTTAATGCTTTTATGACCTTATTTTAATTCTATTTTATAAATTCTCTGTGTTGTTTCATCGGTAAAGAAAAGATATTTTTGATCGTCAGATATGATTAAATTTGAAGCATTATAACTCCCATCGGGTATAGCAATTAATTTTTTCATTCCAGTTATGGAATCAATTTTGTATATTTTATCTTGAGTATTTTCTGCTAGTTCTGGGAAAATACCAGCTCCTTTTTCTAAGTTATTTGGCACCGCACAGTATACATCTTTGTTGTTATTAAAAATACATTTGTCCGCCCAAGTTTCAATACCTAGGCTTTTTCTTCCGCTTCCAATATTTTCACCTTCAGAATTAACAATCCACAACATTGGTTTGTAATCGTTGCTCGAAGAATAAACGCTGTATAATAATCTATCACCTTCAGGAGCCCATTCATGTTGAAATCCTCTTCCTTCTATAATTGTTGATTTAAAATTTTCACTGTTTTGACCAACGAAATATACTTCTTGTCTATTAAAATCCACTCCTTCTGTATACATAGCGACCATTTGTTGGTTTGGCGACCAGGAAGGATAGACAGTGGCGTCGTTTAAACCGATAGATTCGATGGGGATAACTTTGGAAGCATCATCATTTGAAATAGCTAGCCAGCGATTATTTGGATCAAGACCGATGCTTTTTAATACAATTTGACTTCCATCTGGGGAGAAATTAAAATCTTCCCAATGTTTAGGTAATGTTATTTGTTTGTTTTGATTGAAGTCGTATATAATGTTGGATCCATCTGGGTACTCCAAGATAGCTTTGTTTTTTTTTGGTGACCATGTTACTTGATCAACGTTGTGGAAAACTTTGTTGCTATATGTCTCAATTTCTCCGTCATTAGTTATGCGGTAAAACTTGCCATCATCTTTATTGTAATATTGCAGAGTTGATCCATCGGGACTTAGAGTGATGCCAAGGCTTCGATTTTGGTTTAATTCTTCTGTTTTAGTTATGTTTCCATTAGCTACTTTGTCTGGTTCTTTTACATAGTCTTCTGTATCAGTTTTAGTGCCAGGGAAGCCGTCGTCGCTTGGATCAGTAATTATTTGGCCCGATCCATCTTTTGAAATTGGTAAACCAGAAGAAGTTGTGGAAGTGGCAGTTGGGTCAGTAACTCTAGCTTGTGGAGAACTTTTTAAAAAAACTATATATAAAAGATAGCCTAATAAAAAAACAATAGCAAAAAAAGTAATAATTAAAAAAATTTTTTTATATTTTATAAAGAAATTCATAATTGTCTGTTTATATGTTTTAAATAATTTATTATTTATGTTATAATTAAATTATAAATTTTGTAATAACCTTGTTAATATTATATAATAAAATTAAATAAATTACAAAAGTAATAATTAATTATGTCATCTTTTTTAAAGTCCGATAGTTATATTGGCGTAGATATTGGTAGTTCCAGTATCAAGATAGTAGAGCTCAAGAAACAAAATTCTAGATTACGTTTAGTAACTTATGGATTTACTGAAAATAAGGGAGAAATCTTAAATAGCGACTCAAATAAAAATGTAGGTTTTATTGCTGAATCTATTAATGAAGTTGTTAGTAAAGCTAAAATATCAGGTAAAACTGCAATTGCGGCCTTGCCTACTTTTTCTGTTTTTTCGTCCATAATAAATTTGTCTAACGTCAATAAAAAAGAGATAGAGTCAGCGGTTCAGTGGGAAGCAAAGAAGTTGATACCATTACCACTTGAAGAAATGGTATTAGATTGGAAGGTAATAAAAGAGGATTCTCAAGTGAATGGTGGTAAAAAAAATGAGAATGGTTTAAAAGTGTTATTAACAGGTGCTCCAAAAACGCTTGTGAGGAAATACCTAGATATTTTTAAAGAGGTCAATCTAAATTTATTAAGCTTGGAAACAGAGACCTTTTCATTAATTAGATCATTGATGGGTAATGATAAGACTACAGCAATGATACTAGAGCTTGGGACTAGTACTACAGATATTTCTATAGTAAAAAATGGAATTCCTGTTATCAACAGAAGTATTGATTTGGGAGGAATAAATATAACCAATGCAATTAGTAAGAATTTAAATATTGGCACAAATAGAGCAGAACAATTTAAATATGACCTTGGAATTAGCTTTCAAAGCTCCAATAATAATGTTGTTCCCAGGATTATTACAGAAGCAGTTGATCCTGTTGTTAATGAGGTTAAACATTTATTAAATCTTTTTCAACATAGTAATAGTGAAAAAGTAGAAAAAATAATTTTATCAGGAGGCTCGGCCTTACTACCCAACTTTAGTAATTATTTATCTGAAATTCTAAAAATAAATGTTATTATAGGTGATCCATGGGCACGAATATCTTATCCTTTAGAATTAGAGCATTTACTAAAAGAGCTTGGTCCAAAACTATCTGTAGCAGTTGGACTGGCTATGCGTGGTATAGAATAATATAAATTTATGGGTTTTAATTTTTTTAAAAATAAAAAATCTCAATATCAAGATGATGTTGTTTGGTCAGAACCAAAAGAGGGTAATATTGAAAAAGAAACGGTTAGTAAAGGTTTTTTTGATTTTAAAAAAAATAATAGTTTAGACTCAGTAGATTTAAAAAAAAGCAGGAAGAAGATGTTAAGGGATATTAAAAATGAAAATCAAGACAATAAAATAAGTACTAGCGATAACAAAAAAGTATCAAAAAAAAATATCAAAGAAAAAACACTAAATAAATCTGTAAATTTAGCTCAAGTTAAACCTGTGAAAGACAATAAACATGATGCAGTTAGCTTCTTTAATTTCGATTTTTTTGACAAATATTTAACTAAATATAAAAAATATTTAACTAAATATAAAAAATATAGAAAAGATTTTTATAAAACTAGAGATGTAGAAAAATTTGATACTGAAAAAGAAGAAAAAAATAAGGACGATAAATTGGAAAAAAAAGATGTTAAAAAATGGGAACAAGTCGATACATTGAACACAAATCTCATTAAAGGTCAGATTTATATTAATTTCGATTGGCAAAGAAATGTAATTTATTTAGTAATCGGAGTGTTATTTTCTTCTATAATTTTAAGCGGAGCATATTTTAGTACCAGTTATATTTATGAAAGCCAAGATAACAATACAAAAGAGTATGCCGAAGAGATAAAAGAGATTAAGATAAAGATTGTAGAAGCTGAAAAAGAAATAAAAAAAATAAAAAGTTTTGGAGCAAAAATAAAATTGGTTAAAGAAACGCTAGATAAGCATATTTATTGGACTGATTTTTTCGATTTTATGGAAAAAAATACTTTACCTAATGTTTATTTTGCTGATTTTTCTGGTAGTACAGATGGTGTGTATAATCTTTCAGCAACGACTAAAGATTTTGACACTCTTTACGCTCAAATTTTGCACTTAAAAAATAATGCAAATGTGTTAGAGGTGAAGACGGAGAGTGGTAATAGGGCCATAGACTCAGAAACAGATGAGAGTGAGGTGAGTTTTAGTTTAAATATAAAATTGAATTCAAATATTTTTTATCAATAATTTTTTATGACTGATTTCGTTAAACAAAAAAATAAAGATACTTCCTTGGGGTTCTGGAGTTTTTGTACTCGTAATTTCTTTTGGGTGGTTGTTCTGGTTTCTTTGTTGATTTTATTGTTTGGATTTTTGTTTTTGATTAAGCCAAAATATGAAGAGGTATCTGCTCTGGCTTTGAATAGAGATGAAAAACAAGATCGATTTCTTTCTTTAATTAGAGAAAGCAAGGACTATTTAAACGAAGTAAGTAGTTCAGCGAAGATATATAACGAAATAAATCAAGATGATTTTGAAAAAATTAATTCTATTCTCCCTAAATGTGGTTTTCATGAAGAGCTTTTTGGACAAATGGATTATATAGTGAAAAAGAATGGTTTGTTATTAAGTTCAATATCAATAACGCCAGAAACCTCCACCTCTATCAGTGTTGTAATAAGTGATGAGCAGGAAGTGAATGATTCTATAGAGCAAAAAAAAATAATAAGAATCTCGTTTAGTTTAGGAGGTATTAATTATATTGGTTTAAAAATTTTTTTAAAAGATATAGAAACTAATCTTAGAATAATGGATATTAATTCATTAAGTTTTAGTCCCGCAAGTAATTCGTTAAATATTGATATACAAACTTATTGTTTGGAATAATATGCTTAAAGTAAAGAAAATTAAAAAAAGAAAATTAATAATTTATTCGATAATCATATTTTTAATGTTTCTGGGAACTTTATTTTTTGTTTATAAAAATTATCAACTTGTTAAAGAGAAAGACTCTCCATTGGCATTAATTGATGAAAATGATGAGCCAATTGTTAATCAAGACGAAAACAAAGAACCAATTATCAATCAAAATGTAGACAAGGATAATGTAAGTAAAAACATAGAGATTAATATTATAAATTTTGATATTTTAAATAAAGATAATTATAAAACTTTAATTGACAATCAAGTTGAGCCATTAATTATTGAGCCAGGTAATCAAAATCTTTTTGAATACTATGAATAAACAAGATAAAATTTTACAAATATTACTCGATGAAAAGATTTTGACAGAAGAACAGGTTTCTGTGTATAAAAAAATATCCGTTGAAAGTGGAAAAGACATTGAGCAGGTAATACTTGAAGAGAAAACAGTTGACGCAGAAATATTAGCTAAAGCAAAGGCTCAGTTTTATGATTTGCCCTATATAAGTTTATTAGATAAAAAGGTTGATTTCGAGACTTTGAATACTATATCTAAAGAGGCGTCAGAGAATTACGAGATTGTTTGTTTTAATAAAACTGTTCGAGGAATAAAGATTGGTATCACAAATCCTGATAATATAAATGCGATAGAGGTGGTTAATTTCTTGGCCAAGGACGAGGGTGTGAAATTGGAAATATATTTAATATCTGATTTAAGCTTTAATAGGGTTTATAAACAATATCAGGATATTAAAAAAGAAATTGGCGCTGCACTAGAAACTAAAGCAAAGGAAGAGGAGAGTTTGATTAGTCAAAAAGAGGAATCACTTGAGGGTGTTATTAAAACAGCTCCAGTTTCAAAGATTGTATCAGTTATCATTAGACATGCGGTAGAGGGTAGAGCTAGTGATATACACATAGAGCCTCAATTAAAGGAGACAAGGGTTAGATATAGAATCGACGGGATATTACATACATCCTTAGTGCTACCCATGTCTGTACACCAGGCTATTGTTTCTAGGATTAAGGTCTTGGCTAAGTTAAAATTAGATGAAACCAGAATACCACAGGATGGAAGATTTCGTTTTGTTATTAATGAAAAAGAAGTTGATTTTCGTATTTCAATATTACCACTTTTGGGTAATGAAAAGGTGGTTATGAGAATTCTGGATATATCAAAAGGGGCTCCCTCTCTAGAGGATTTGGGTTATACGGGTAAGGCTTTTGAAATTTTGAGTAAATATTCAAAAGAGCCAAGTGGCATGATATTAGTAACTGGTCCAACAGGTTCTGGTAAATCAACTACCCTTTTTGCCTTGCTAGACATTATTAACAGAGAGGGTGTTAATATTTCTACACTTGAAGATCCAGTTGAGTATTTTATTAAGGGAGTTAATCAATCACAAATTAAACCTGAAATTGGATATACTTTTGCAAATGGACTTAGATCATTACTTCGTCAGGATCCAGATGTGATTATGGTTGGTGAGATAAGAGATAACGAAACTGCTGAATTGGCAATTCATGCTGGATTAACTGGTCATTTAGTAATATCTACATTACATACAAACAATGCTATAGGTTCGATACCGAGATTAATTGATATGAATATTGAGCCGTTTTTATTGGCCTCTACTTTGAAATTAGTTGTAGCTCAGAGACTAGTAAGAAAAATTTGTTCTTATTGCAAAGTTAGAGAGGAATTGCCAGATAATATATTTGTTGATATAAAAAAGGAAATAGAAGACATGTCGAAGGAAATTTTGGAAGAAATAGGCAAGGATGGTGATTTGGTTGATAAAAAATTCTATAAAGGTGCTGGATGTACTAGATGTGGAAATACTGGATATAACGGAAGAATAGCTATTGCTGAAATAATAGAGATCAATGATGATATAAAAAAAATAATAGCTGATAAAAATAAATTGTTAACTATTGAAGATGTGCAGAAAAATCAGAGTTTTGTATCGATAAAGCAGGACGGGTTAATAAAGATTTTGCAAGGAAAGACTACTATTGAAGAAGTATTAAGAGTAATAAAATCATAATAAATAAGTCTAATAATAAATAATGCCCCAAGGGCACTTCCCAGGGGGCGTAATAAATTTATGGCAAATTTTAAAAAAAACAATGATATTAAAATCTTATTAGTAGAAGATGATCCTTTTTTATTAAGCATGTATTTTGTAAAATTTGAATTAGAGAATTTTAAAGTTGTGACAGCTGAAGATGGTGAAAAAGGTTTGAGTATGTCAAAAAAAGAGAAACCAGATATAATTCTTTTGGATATAATGCTTCCCAAAATGGATGGTTTTGAAGTTTTAAAAGAGTTAAAAAAGGACGATGAAACAAAGAATATTCCTGTTATTCTTCTTACTAATTTGAGTCAAAAAAAGGAAGTGAGTCAGGGGTTGTCATTGGGTGCGGATGATTATCTTATAAAAGCTCATTTCATGCCGTCTGAAGTTGTGGATAAGATTATAAAAACAATTAATAAATAGTTTATGGAGGTACCATCTATATTTATCAATAGAATTTTGACAGAAATGGCCAAAAAGGGAGCTTCTAATATTCATTTTTCTGTAGGAAGCGTTCCTGTTTTAAGATTGGAAGGAAGTTTGGTCTTTTTGAATGATGAAAATATAATGACAAAAGATGTTTTAGATAAAATTATTAGTTCAAATTTAGACGAAAGAGAACTTAAAATCTTAGAAGAAAAAAAAGAAATAATAATAGCAAAAATTTTCAATAAAGAATATCGTTTCAGAATCGATATTTATTATCAGAAAAACTTACCTTCAATATCTTTTAATTATATACCTAACAAAATTAGAAATTTTGATGATCTTAGTCTGCCGTCTCAAGTGAAAGAATTGATAAATTTTAAGTCTGGATTATTAGTAATAGCTGGCCCAAATAATTCAGGGAAAACAAGCACAATATCAGTACTAATAGAAGAAGTGAATAATAAGGCCAAGAAGCACATTTTAACATTGGAAAATCCTATTGAGTATTCTTTTGTTAATAAAAAAAGCATTATAGAGCAAAGGCAAATTGGGCAAGATGTTAATTCATATATAGACGGACTTGATCACTGTTTGAAAGAAAATATTGATATAGTTTATATAGATGAAATTAAAGATAATTTAGAGGATGCAATTCCATTAATTTTTGATTTAGCGGCCGGTAATTCTTTAGTTGTTATTGAGGTTAATTCTACTAGTTCTATAAGGGTTATAGAAAAATTATTAGATGCGGCTAGAAAGAAATTATCCCCTGAAGCTGCTCGTTATAGCTTGGCTGATGTTTTGATTGGTATAATTACTCAATATTTAATTCCTGGTCGATCAGGAGGGTTGGTGCCGGCTTACGAAATACTTGTTTCAAGCTCAGCTATTAAATCTTTGATTCGTGATAGTAAATTTTATCAAATAGACAGCGTAATACAAACTTCAAGAGGTGAGGGTATGGTAAGTATGAAAAAATCAATTGAAGAATTGTTAGTATCTGGAAAAATAACCAAAGAAGAAGTTGATAAGTTAAAACTCTAATAAATTTAATAGTGAATAATATTTTATGGCAATTTTTAGATACAAGGCTACTGATCTTGATAAAAAAAGAATAGAAGGATTGATTGAGGCAGATAATGATTATGAGGCCGGGGAGATTTTGAGTGAAAAGAATTTGTCAGTAGTATCTCTTAAAAAAGAAGCGGGTTTTAAAAGAAATATAAAAATTTTCAATTTATTAAATCATATAAATAAAAAAGATTTAGTAGTTTTTTTTCGTCAATTTTCAGTATTAGTTTCGGCTAGTGTTAATTTGGTGCAAGCTCTTAGAATATTAGTAGAACAAACTGATAATATAAAACTTAAAATTATTATTTCTGAAATAGCAGATGAAGTTGACAGTGGCTCTAGGCTTTCGGATTCATTTTCAAAAAGACAAGGTGTTTTTTCTAATTTTCATATAAATGTAATTAGATCTGGTGAGACATCTGGTCAACTGGATGAGGTAATGAATTATTTAGCAGAAGAAATAGAAAAAGATTATGACATGATCAGTAAAATAAAAGGAGCTATGATGTATCCAGCTTTTTTATTAACTGGTCTTATAGTGGTTGGATCGGTTATGATGGTCATGGTTATTCCGAAATTAACAGCTATTATTACTGAGTCAGGAGCAAAAATGCCAGTTACTACCAAGATTTTAATAGCAGTTTCTGATTTTTTTGTTAATTATTGGTGGTTATTATTGATGACAGTTTTTGGAACAATTTTTGGTCTTTATTTTTATTCAAAAACGGAAAAAGGCAAGAGGAATATAGACTTGTTTATTCTGAAATTGCCAATATTTGGTGGTCTGTGGAGGAGAATATATGTTACTAGATTTACTCGCACAATGTACACTTTGATATCTGGAGGTGTTACTATAAATAAAAGTTTGATAATCTCAGCTGAAGTTATTGGAAATCAAGTATATCGTGATTTGATATTAAAGACATCAAAGTCAGTTGAAGATGGTAATTCGATGTCTAGTGTTTTTGTTAAAAGTGACGATATGCCAAAAATGGTAACGCAAATAATTAGTGTTGGTGAAAAAACTGGCAAATTAGATGTTGTTTTAGAGAAGATTTCAGATTTTTATATAAAAGAAATAAATAATATCACAAATAATTTAATGGTTTTGCTTGAGCCGATAATTTTGGTTATTATGGGTATAGCTGTTGGTATTATGGTGGCTGGCATAATCTTGCCAATGTATAATATGGCTTCCGGTTACTAATGTTTGAGAAAAATTAATAAAGTTTAATAGATAATTTTTTATTTTTATGGTATAATGTGGATAAGTCGATTTAATAATTTAAATATCTTCTTGAGGTTGTTGCATTAATACCTGGGATTAAGTCAATAATCGCGAGAATGACGAAGGGAGGTGAAATATGAAGAAACAAAAAGGTTTTACTTTAATTGAATTATTGGTTGTTATCGCTATTATTGGTTTGTTGTCAACTTTAGCAGTTGTAGCGTTGAATAACGCTAGACAAAAATCAAGAGATGCAAAACGTATTTCCGATATCAAACAAGTTCAAACAGCTCTAGAGCTTTATTATAATGATGCTAATGGTTATCCTCCAGCTGCTCCAGCTACTCCAACTGTATTTTCTGGAACTGCTCTTACATTTAACACTACAACTTATATGGGAATGATACCAACAGCACCACTTCCATTTGATACAGGTTGTACTGCAGCTAACAATTCATATGCATATGTTGGAACTACAGGTGGAACAACATATTCCCTAACTTATTGTTTAGGTGCAGACACAGGTGGCGTAGAGGCAGGTGTACATATAGCTACTCCTTCTGGAATCCAATAAAATTAATTTGGATTTTATATGATTCCCTTGGTAACACCAAGGGAATCATATATATAGAGTAGTTAATTAATTATTAAATTATATATTTTTGAAATTATTGTTTTAATTCTTGGAGTTGAGCTAATAATTTTGAAAAAGATAAAAATATGAAGAAACAAAAAGGCTTTACTTTAATTGAATTATTGGTTGTTATTTCTATTATTGGTTTATTATCAACCTTGGCAGTTGTTTCTTTAAATAATGCTAGACAGAAATCTAGAGATGCAAAACGTATTTCAGATGTAAGACAAATCCAAACAGCTTTAGAACTGTACTACAATGATGCTAATGGTTATCCTCCAGCATCTCCAGCTCTTCCATCTGTATTTTCTGGAACTGCCCTTACATTTAACTCTATAACTTATATGGGGATGATACCAACAGCACCACTTCCATTTGATACGGGTTGTACTGCAGATAACAATTCATATGCATATGTTGGAACTACTGGTGGAACAACATATTCCATAACTTACTGTTTAGGTGCTAATACTGGCGGTGTTACTCCGGGCCCTCATACGGCCACACCTTTAGGAATTCAATAAATATTTACTTTGAATATCGTAAAATCCCCCTATACTTAGGGGGATTTTATTTATAGAAAATGATATAATTATATATATGAAAAATAAAATATTAAAATTTTTAAGTATTTTGATAGAGGTAAATATTATTTTAATAATAGTGCTAACATCGCTTTATTTTGCTTTTTTGTACAAAACTCACTCAACTTTTCAGATAGACAAAGTGGTTTTATTTAAAATTTTGACAGAGATGTTGCTTGTATTAAGTATGGTTAAGTTTGTTATTGAAAAGAAATTAACTATATATATAAATAAAAAATATTTATATATAACATTTTTATTTTTCTTTTCATATTTAATCACTGTTATTTTTTCAGTGGATATTCAATCTAGTATTTGGGGATCATATTGGCGTCAACAAGGCTTGATTACTTATTCTCACTATTTTTTATTTTTTATTTTATTGGTGATAAATATAGAAAGAAAAGAAAAGATAAAGAGAATTATAGATTGGACTATTATTGGTAGTATTGTTGTTTGTGTGCTTGGTCTCTTGCAGTGGGTGGGTATTGATTTTGTGTATAATGGCCTATACCCATCTACTAGAGTTACTTCAACTTTGGGTCAACCTATTTTTTTTGGTAATTATTTAGTTATTATAATTCCTTTAATATTTTATAAAATAATTAATAACCGCAATAAGTATCTAAAAGTTTTTTTTACTTTTGTACTTTTTTTGAATTTGGCTTGTTTATTATTAACTCAAACTAGAGGTTCTTGGCTTGGTTTTTTAGGAGGTGTTTTTATATACTTACTTATTTATTATATTTTTTTTAAAAAAAATTATAAAAAGATATTGTTATTTATCTTAGTTTTTATTGCCTTGTTATCAGGTTTGGTTATTTTTACAGGTAAAGATAGTGCGTTTGTTGATAGGATAAGATCATTTAGTGATATGAAGTCAGGTTCCTTGGCTATGAGATTAGAAATTTGGAAATCAAGTTCTTTGGCAATTATGGAGAGGCCAGTAATTGGATATGGTCCAGAAACTCAAAAAGGTATTTTAATAAAACATTATAGTCCTAATTGGTCAATATATGAAACTTTGAACGCAGGCAATGATAGAGCTCATAATATATTTTTAGATTTAATGTTGCAAGGCGGGGTATTTTACCTAATTGTTTATCTGCTATTTTTATTTTATATTTTTTATATTTCTTTGGAAATGATATTAGAAAATAAAAATAACGATTTATTACTTTTTTTATTTATTAGTCTAGCTTCTTATTTTATTGCCTTACTAGTAAGTTTTGAAATTACTGAAACTAATATTTTGTTTTGGTTAATAATAGCATTTATTTTTTTGATACAATCAAAAAATAGTAAAAAAATAAATATAAATTTTTCTAAACTTTATTATATAGTATTTTTATTGATTATTATTATTATTTATTTTTATATTTTAGAGTCAGTAAATGCAGTTAGGGCAGATTATTACATGAGATTAACCAGAAAAGATTTAGTTAGTAATGATTTTCCGTCTATGTATAATAATTATTTAGATGCAATTTATTACAATGATAGAGAAGTTGTATATAAATGGTTTTTTGCAAATGATGCAATGTTTTCAATGTCAAAAATAGAATCTAAAGAAGCTTTGATTTATTTTAGTTCATTAATAGATTATGATAAAAAGAATAAGAATTTTGATGAAAAATATACCGAAGCAATGATTTATAAGATACTTGGTAAGTATGTTGATGAAAAATATTTTATTAAGTCTGAAGAATTGTTTGGTGAATTAATTAATACAAGTCCTTTATTCCCAGAAATTTATAAGGCCTGGGGTGGCGTTTATTATTTATCAGGGGATTTCAAAAAAGCAATTACGATATATAACATTACCTTAAGTTTATTGCCAGATATAAATAATGAATATTTAAATAAAGAGCATAGAGATGGTATTAATTTATTTAAAAAAGATATTTATCGATTATTAGCATCGTGCCATGAGGGGCTAGGTGATAATGATAATGTGTTAGATAATTATTTAAAAATAATAAAGGTAGATCCTTATCAAATAGGAGTTTATAAGAAAATAGCAGATATTTATTATCAGCTTGGGGATATTGATAAGGCTATTTGGTATAATAAAAGAGGTTTTATGTTGAGCCCAAATGATTATATGTGGCCATTTTCTATTAGTGTCCTATATAAGGAAAGGGGGAACTTGGAAGAGGCTGTAAAATATGCTAATCAAGCCTTGGTATTGTCGTTAGATAATAAAGATGTAATAAAATTTATTAATGAATTAAATGGTAATAAAAAATAAAATTTCAGCTTGTTTGGTTGTGTATAACGAAGAAAAGTTAATTGAAAGATGTCTAATGAGTATTAAAGACGTTGTCGATGAAATTATTGTAGTTCATGATGGAAAATGTAATGACAATACATTGAATATTTGTTTCAGGTATACAAAAAAAGTATTTGTCAGAGAACATGTTGGAGTAGCAGAGGCTCATCGTCCTTTTAGTTATAGAAAAGCTAATGGGGATTGGATTTTACAAATTGATGCAGATGAGTATTTATCTGATAAATTAAAAAAAAAATTAAAATTATTGATAAAAAATAATTCTATAGATGCTTATGAATTATTGTGGCCCTATTGGGATGGAGAGAAATATCTTACTAAAAATTGGCCATATAAAAGAGTTCTTTTTAATAAAAAAAAAGTCTCAGTGTTAGGTATACCAAATGCAGTTGTAGAAGTTAAAGGAAAAATAAAGAAGATTGATTTGAGACTGGAACATGAGCCAAATTATAATAATTTTACTTGGAATTGTTTCAGAAAAAAATGGATTAATTGGGCAAAGCTTCAGGCGATATATTATCTAAAAAATTTTCAAGATATTGATAAATTTAATTACAAAAAAAATACATGGTCGAAGAAAGTGAAAATTAGAATTAAACACCCATTGTTATTAGTACCTTTTGAGTTTATTATTACATTTTATAAAAATATAGTTAATGAAGGTTGGACAGGTAATTGGTTGATAAAATTTAAAGTTGCAATAATGTTAGGTTTATATAGAGTTTTAGTTAATTATTATATTTACAAATATGAATAAAATTTATCCAAAATGTTTATGTGGGTCTAGTGATTATAAGGAATATTTTTTTAATAATTCAGATGTAGATTTCGGAGTTATTAAATGTAAAAAATGTCATCTTTCTCGTACTTGGCCGATACCGTTAAGTCATGAAGAGATATGTTCTTATTATGACGAGCAAACAGATTATAAAGATCGTGCTGAACAAGAGGATTTATGGAAAAAATTTACTAACAGAACTTTAAAAATAATAAAAAAATACAAAGAAAAAGGTAAATTATTAGAAGTGGGGTGTAATTGTGGAATATTTATAAAAGAGGCTTTAAGAGAGGGGTTTGATGCTCATGGAATAGATGTTTCGTCAAATGCAATAAAATTTGGTGTTGATAAATATAATTTAAAAGAAAGATTGTCTTGCGGGCATGTTAAAGATTTTCAATATAAAGAAAATGATTTTGATGTCGTAACTTATCTACATGTATTAGAACATATTGAAGGGTTAAGAACTGAATTAAAGGAGGTTAATAGAATTTTAAAAAGTAATGGTATTTTAATAATAGAAGTGCCAAATTTTGAAAGTATATGGAGAAAATTTTTAAGAAATAGATGGTACGGGTTTTCTCCTTTTCAACATATTTGGCAATTTAGTAAAGAGCCGTTAGAAAAAATATTAAAAGAAGAGAAATTTGTTATTCTTAAAACCTATATAAGACAAAATATGCATCATGAGATTTCATTTAGTCTTAAAGGTGTAATAAAATTAATGTTATCAATTTATTCGTGCATTATTGGTTCAGGAGATAATCTTGTGATTGTGGCATTGAAAAAATAAATAATTTAAGAAATTTTTTTATGAAAATAGCCATTGATACTCATTCATTGAATAATGAAAAATGGGCTGGCAAAGAAAAGTATGTTAATAATTTAATTAGAGAACTTACTGTTATAGATAAGGAAAATCAGTATTATTTGTATTTAAAAGAAGATATTACTTTAAAGTTGTCTTGTAACTTTAAAAAAAAAATTATTAAATTCTCTTCGATCTTATGGCATTTTATTGCGGTTTTTGATTTATTATTTTTAAAACCAGATGTTTATTTGTCACCTACGAGCTATATTGTGCCGGCACTAAAGATATCTACACCAACTATTGTTGTTATTCATGATTTAGTGAGCTTTATTATGCCTAACAGGCACAATAAGAAGGCAAAAATTTTAGAAAAAATTTTTATGAAAATCGCTTGTAAGCGGGCAAAATTTATTATTACTGTTTCAGAAAATACTAAAAAAGATTTAATAAATTTTTTTAATATTAAATCCAATAAAATTTTTGTTATTCCCGAAGCTCCAGATTACAATTTTCGAGCTATTGAAGATGGGGTGGGCATAAACAAGGTATTAACTAAATATAATTTATCAAATAATTTTATATTATCGGTTGGCACACTTGAACCTAGAAAAAATTTAGTTAGATTAATAGAGGCCTATAAGAATTTAGTTGATATGGGTTTAAGTAAATATAAATTGGTTATAGTCGGTAAAAAAGGTTGGTATTATGAAGAAATATTTAAAAAAGCAAAACAATTAAATATAGAAAAAAATATTGTTTTTTTAGGCTATGTTTCAGACAGTGATCTTAATTGTTTATACAATACAGCAAAATGTTTTATTTATCCGTCTCTATATGAAGGTTTCGGCTTGCCTGTGTTAGAGGCGATGATGTGTGGTTGTCCCGTTGTTGCTTCTAATAACTCTTCTTTGCCCGAGGTTGTTGGTAAAGCAGGTATTTTATTTGATCCCTGCAATACGGATGATATTAGAGAAAAGCTATATAAAATTTTAACTAATGATAGTTTAATCAAGGAGATGCAAAAGAAGGGAATTGAGCAAATTAAATTTTTTTCATGGTATTTTACCGCTATTGAAATTTTGAAAAAAATAGAATCAATTAAATAGCTTGTTGCTAGATTAGAGTATTGTAGGTAATGGTTGAAAGAAATTATTTATTTAAGAATATTGTTATAAATAATTTAAGCTTTTTTGATTTTAGGTTATTTGTAAAAAGATAGTATTGAAGAAATTGAATAAGAAATTATTTTGATAATTTTATGAGTCAAAAATGTAGATTATGTAAAAATGAAGAGAATAAAATAGTTTTTAATGAATTTGGTATTGATATTTTGAGATGTAATAAGTGTGGCCATGTTTATTCTTCGTACGATCAAGAGCAAAATTACTCTGATTATTACGGCAAGAAGATTGAAAAAGAAGATCATTTTTGGTGGGAAGAAGCACATGAAAGAATGTATAAAGATTTTGGTAAAAAATTTTTAAAAAATAAGAAAGGAAAAATATTGGATGTAGGATGTGGTTTAGGTTATTTTTTGAAACATATTTCTTTGTATAATGACTGGGATGCTTATGGTTGTGAAATATCACAATCAGCAGTAGATTTTGCAAAAAACAAATTAGATATAAAAAATGTAATTTGTGGTAAAATAGAAGGGTCAGATTATCCTAATAATTATTTTGATATTATTACACTTTGGGATGTAATAGAGCATATTCCAGACCCATTTCCATTGTTAAAATATTTGAATAGTATTTTAAAAGAAGGTGGTATACTTTTTATTCATACACCAAATATAAATATTCAACTTTCAAAAGCTAGGATTAAAAAGCTATTAAAAGGAATGTGCAGGGAGGCGCATTATTTAGAGGCAAAAGATCATATTAATATATATTCTCCAAAAACGATGAAGAGGGTGCTAGATGAATGTGGATATAAAAAAACAAAATTTATTCAATTACATCCAATTCAAAGTGTGTCAGGGAGTAAGAGTGTAATATTAAAAATAATAAAAAATAGTTGGTATTATTTTTCTAAAGTATTATTTTATTTAACAATTGGTAAAATAAATATTAATAATTTATTTGTGATTGCAAGTAAGTAGAAAATTTATGAATTTTTATATAGCGTTTATAGTATTTATTTTTGGTTTAATAATTGGTAGTTTTTTGAACTGTTTGATTTGGCGCTTACACAAAGAAGAGAGCATGTGGGGTCGTTCATATTGTCCGAAATGCAAAAAACAAATAGCTTGGCGTGATAATGTTCCAGTTTTTAGTTATTTATTTCTTTTAGGAAAGTGTAGACACTGCAAAAAAAAGATTTCGTGGCAATATCCGGTAGTCGAATTCGTGACTGGTGTTTTATTCGTAATAGCTTTTTTGATCAATTTTGAAACAATGGAGTATTTAAAAATAATTCGAGATTTGTTAATAATATCTGTAATGATAATAATTTTTGTGTACGACCTTAGGTGGTACATGATTTTGGATATTGTTACTTTACCGGCAATAATTATATTTTTTATCATAAATTTATTTCTTGGATTTTCTTGGTTGGGTATGCTCGTGGCTGGATTTGTGGGAGGGGGATTTTTCTTGGCGCAGTTTATTGTGTCAAAAGGAAGATGGATTGGCGGGGGAGATATTAGACTCGGATTACTTATGGGTGTAGCTTTGGGAAGATTGGATTTATTAATTTTAGCTTTGATGTTGTCTTATTTTTCTGGGTCAATTATTGGTGTATTTTTAATATTGTTTAAAAAAAGAAAATGGAGCTCAGAGGTTCCATTTGGTGTATTCTTGTCTATTTCAACGCTTGTAGCATTGTTTTGGGGTGATATTATAGTAAATTGGTATTTAAACATGATTTAATCTTGGCATAAATCAAAATATTTTGTATAATAGTATTATAAGTAATTAGTAAATTCACGATTCGCGTTATTCGCATTAAAATTCGTGTATTAGTATCATAATATGAAAGATAATATTATAGCTGGACTGGACATAGGATCAACTGAGATTAGATTAGTTGTAGGGCAAAGAAATAATGAAGGTGAGAACGATAAATTACAAATTATTGGAGCTGTATCTGTGCCTTCGAAAGGAATTAGTAGGGGTATAGTAAAAAGCATAGAAGATGCTACATCTTCTATTTCGGCTTGTCTTGAAAAGGCTGAGAGGCTAGTTGGTGTGCCAATAAATAGTGTTTGGGTTAGTATTAACGATCTGCACATTAAATGCGAAAGAAGTAAGGGTGTGGTAGCTGTTAGCAAGAGTGATGGTGAGATAAACGAAGATGATATTGAGAGAGCTATTGAGGCCGCTAGAGCCTTGTCTGTGCCACCTAATTATGAAATACTTCATGTAATTCCAATTAAATATACAGTTGATAATCAAGAGGATATTAAAGACCCTATTGGTATGACAGGGGTTAGATTGGAAGTAGAAACTCTTATTATTCAGGGTTTATCAAGTCAAATAAAAAATCTAACAAAAGCAATATATAGAACAGGTTTAGACATAGAGGATTTAGTATTAGCTCCATTGGCTGTAGCTGAGGCTATAATTGGATCAAAACAAAAGGATTTAGGTGTTTCCGTAATAAATATAGGTGCCTCTACTACTAGTTTGGCAGTATTCGAAGAAGGAGAGCTTTTGCATGTATCAGTGATACCAATTGGTTCAGAGCATATAACATCTGATGTTGCCATTGGCCTTCGTTGTCCAATTAACCTTGCAGAAAGAATCAAGTTGCAATATGGAAGCTCAAAGCCAGAGAATTTTACCAAGAAAGATGAGGTTGATTTAACTGAGATTGCCAAAGAAGAGGAAGTGGATGATAAACTAGAAAGCACATCTAGAAAATATATAGCAGAAATAATAGAAGCGAGAGTCGAGGAGATTTTCGAAAAAGTAGATAATGATTTTAAAAAGATAGAGAGGTCTGGTATGCTTCCAGCCGGAGTATTTTTGGCCGGTGGAGGAGCTAAGTTAAATGATTTAGTTGATACCGTAAAGAAGAGTCTTAGATTGCCCGTAACTCTTGGCACCAGTCGAAACGTCGATACTTTGATTGACAAGGTAAATAGTTTAGACTTTTTAACTTCCTTAGGTTTAGTTATTTGGGGCAATCAGTTATCCAAGCAAAAAAAGAAATTTAATATTAATTGGCCAGGCGGAGAAGTCGTTGATAAGACGGTATCTGGTATTAAGAAATGGTTTTCATCTTTGATTCCATAATTATATTTTAAAATATTTTACAAAAAACTTCGGTATTATAACCGAAGTTTTTTTTGTTTCTCCTTTTTTGTCTTCCCGGACGGAGTCCCGAGGCTTCGGGACGGAGATCCGGGATCCAGGATAGATACGTAAGTATATGAATTATTGATATTGGTGAGAGTCGCTACCGCGGGTTTACTTTTTGAGGCCAAAAAGTAACAAAAACCCCTGGGGTTCCAGATTAGCTATGGCGCCAATTGTTAGCTAATTGCGTCTAGCAGGGGCGCTAACTTCCACCCCAGACCCCATGACTGTTTTAACCATTTTTATTTAATAATTTTTTGTTTTGAAAGTTGTACACAATTGTTATACACCTGCACTTGCTAAAATATTTGTTTTGATTTAAAATAATAGTATATTTATATATAATAAAATACTATTAAATTAAGGTAATAAACATATGGCAGAGGTAAAACCAATAGCAGAGACATTTGCAAAAATAAAAGTTGTAGGTGTTGGAGGAGGAGGAGGAGCAGCGTTAAATAGAATGGTTGATTCTGGTATAAAAGGGGTTGAGTTTATAGCCATTAACACAGATGTTCAAGCTTTGCATTACAACAAAGCCAGTAAGAAGCTTCACATTGGTAAGTCAGTTACCAGGGGCTTAGGTGCTGGTATGAATCCTGAGCTTGGCAAACAAGCTGCAGAGGAGTCACAAAACGATATAAGAGATGCACTAAAAGATTCTGATATGGTTTTTGTTACATGTGGTTTAGGTGGAGGTACAGGTACAGGAGCCTCGCCTATAATTGCTGAAATTGCTAGAGACCTAGGAGCTTTGACTGTAGCAGTTGTTACTAAGCCATTTAATTTTGAAGGTGGGCACAGAAGAAGTATTTCTGAAAGAGGCTTGGCGGAGTTAGCTGATAAAGTGGACACAATTATTACTATTTCAAATGATAAGCTTCTTCAGGTGATTGATAAAAAAACTTCTTTGCTAGAAGCTTTTACAATTGCTGATGATGTATTAAAGCAAGGTGTTCAAGGAATTGCCGAGATAATTACAATTCCTGGAATTGTAAATGCAGATTTTGCTGATGTGAAAGCTGTTATGAGTAATGCTGGTTCAGCTCTTATGGGCATTGGTCAAGCGACTGGAGAGAATAAGGCAGTTGAAGCAGCTAAAGCTGCTATTAGCTCCCCTCTTCTTGATATGAGCATCGAAGGAGCAAAGGGGGTGGTATTTACAATAACTGGTGGTCCTGGTCTTGGCATGAATGAGGTTAATGAAGCGGCTAAAGTAATTACTGCTTCTGCTGATGATGAGGCTAAAGTAATTTTTGGCGCTGTGGTAAATGATAAAATGAAAGATGAGATTAAAATAACAGTAGTTGCTACTGGTTTTGACGGAAGGATTGGCTCTGAAGTTAGACAACAGGTTGAAGTTGAAAAATCCTACACTCCAAGTTCATTCATTGAAGAAGAGCAAAAAGAAGAAGAGAGAGTTCAAGCAGAGAAAAAGAAATCAAAGATATCTCCCTTAAAAGTAGCCCAAGCAGAGCCTGCTAAAATGAAAGGGGAGGAAAGCGAGTCTACGGAAGAAGAGGATGAGTTAGGAATCCCAGCTTTTATTCGGAAGAAGATGATGTAAAGTTATCGCCTACAGCGACCCGCCACTACAAATGCGGGACATGCAAATTAATTTTTTAGTAAATTATCAAAAAACATCCGTTAGGGTGTTTTTTTAAATCTTATCCACTTATCCACAGCAATTTTTTTTATTAGCTACTCATTGACTCAATATATAAAAGATTGTTTACTCGTTTCAACTAAAATTAGGGAATATTACATATCTTGACTAGAATATGACATATGCTATACTATAAGTAGATACAATATGTAGTGGTCAAAGAAGAAAAGTAGACACAAAATATGGTTATATAGGAAATATTAAATATTGTAACATAAACACCTCAATTGAACCTTTAAAGGGTTGAAAGCTTAGTTAAGTGAAATGTAGGTGTTTTTTTATTGGGAATATAAATTAGCGTTATACAAATTATGAAATGTCCTATATGTTATTTTCTGGATACAAAAGTGGTTGATTCTAGAGCGGCTACAGACGGTCTCTCAATCCGAAGAAGAAGAGAGTGTTTGAAATGTGGTTTTAGGTTTTCTACCTACGAAGAATTAGAAATATTAGAACTCATGGTAGTGAAGCGTGATGGCAATAAGGAATCGTATGACAGAGAGAAGCTTGTCAAAGGACTAAGGAGGTCCTTGGAAAAAAGACCCATAACAGATGATAAATTTAAAATATTAATTCACTCTATAGAAAGAGATATACAGAGAATTAGAAAAAATGAAGTAACCACGAGTCAGGTGGGTCATATTATCATGAAGCATCTCAAAAAAACAGATCAAATAGCCTATATCCGTTTTGCTTCAGTCTATGAATCATTCAAGGATGCTCAGGAATTCAGAAGAGAACTTAATAAATTATTAAAAAGTAGAAAAAGTAAAAAATAGGATTATTAAGATAGTTAGGATGTTTAGGATTATATAAAATAATATATCCTAATAATTGTAACAAAAATACTCATGCAAGAAATGATTACTCAAATTAGAAAAAGATCTGGCGAAATTGCAGATTTTGACCATAATAATATTTTTAGCGCTATAAATAAGTCAGCTGAAGCCGTTGGCGTTATAGATAATGATTTAATAGAGGATTTAACAAAAGAAGTTATAAAAACTTTGTCGAAAAAATTTCATTCTCGAAGTATTCCGGCCGTTGAGGAGGTGCAGGATGTTATAGAAGAGGTTTTAATTCAAAATAGAAGAATTAAAATTGCTAAAGCATATATACTCTATAGAGATCAACGTGCTCGTTTGCGTGAAATGGAATCTATGGTGAATTCAATTGATATTATGGAAAACTATTTAAAGCAATCTGATTGGCGCGTTAAAGAAAATTCTAATATGAGCTATAGTCTTCAAGGACTTAATAATCATTTAGCTTCTATTATTTCTTCTAATTATTGGCTTTCTAAAGTTTATACAGCAAATATTCGTGATGCTCATAAAAATGGAGATTTGCATATTCATGATTTACAGCTTTTAGCTCCATATTGCGCTGGATGGGACTTAAAAGATTTGTTAATTCAAGGTTTTACTGGAGTAAGTGGAAAAGTTGAGTCTAAACCGCCGAAACATCTTAGAACGGCTTTGGGTCAAATTATAAATTTTTTCTATACTTTACAGGGTGAAGTGGCAGGCGCTGAAGCATTTTCTAATTTTGACACATATTTAGCTCCTTTTATTTATTATGACAAATTATCCTATAAAGAGGTGAGACAGGCAATGCAGGAATTTTTATTTAACATTAATGTTCCCACAAGAGTGGGTTTTCAGACTCCTTTTACTAATATTACTATGGATTTAATTCCAACTGGAACAGTAGCAGAAGAAAATGTGATAATTGGTGGAAAAGTTAAAAATAAAAAATATAAAGATTTTCAGAAAGAAATTGATATGATTAATTTAGCATTTGCCGAATGTATGATGGATGGTGATGCTAAGGGACGTGTATTTACTTTTCCAATTCCGACTTATAATATTACCAAAGATTTTGATTGGGACTCTAAGGTTTCTATGAAAGTTTTTGAAATGACTGCTAAATATGGCATTCCTTATTTTTCTAATTTTGTAAATTCTGATATGAATCCAGAGGATGCTCGTTCTATGTGCTGTCGTCTTAGATTAGATAATCGAGAATTAAGAAAGCGCGGTGGTGGATTATTTGGAGCAAATCCTTTGACTGGATCTATTGGTGTGGTCACTATTAATCTTCCAAGAATAGGATATCTTTCTAAAAATAAAAAAGAATTTTTTGAAAAATTATCAACTTTAATGCAAATTGCTAGAGAAAGCCTAGAAACTAAAAGAAAAGTGTTGGAAAAATTAACTGATAATGGTCTCTATCCTTATGCTATGCATTATTTAAAAAATATTAAAAATCGTTTTGGAAAATATTGGCAAAATCATTTTTCTACTATTGGTTTGATTGGCATGAATGAAGCTTTGTTAAATTTTGATTCAATCAAAGAAGATATTACTTCAAAGAAGGGACATGCTTTTGCATTGGAAATAATGGATTTTATGAGAGAAAAAATAATGGATTATCAAAATAGTACTAATAATCTTTATAATTTAGAAGCAACTCCGGCTGAGGGCACTACCAGAAGACTTTCTAATATTGATTTGGAAAAATATCCAGATATTCTTGTCGCTAATACTGAAGCAGTAAATACAGGAAAAGCCTCGCCTTATTACACCAATTCAACTCAATTACCAGTTAATTATACTGATGATTTGTTTACAGCTCTAGATGAACAAGATGATTTGCAAACTAAATATACTGGAGGGACAGTTTTGCATGGATATGCTGGAGAGGCCTTGCCTTCGGCTGAAGCAGTAAAAAAGTTAGTTAAAACTATTACTTATAATTATCACTTACCTTATTTTACTCTTACTCCAACTTTTTCTATTTGTCCAAAACATGGATATATTGCAGGAGAGCATTATTATTGTCCAATTTGTGATGAGGAGCTTGCCACGCAAGAGAAAAATAGTTTAAATATAGATAAGGAAAAAGAAAAAGAAAAGAAAGTTGTAGAAAAAAAAGAGGAAAAAATAGTTTTAACACAGAATGTTGTAAAAAAAATTAAAAATTTAGAAAGAGATATTATTTTAGCGTTAGCATAAAAAGATTTTTATTTTAAATTTATTAAATAAAATTATTAACATAAAATTTATTTTTTAAGCATTTACTTAAAAAATAAAAATAAAAAATATGAGTCCAATTAAAACAAAAAGACAAGAGTGCGAAGTTTATAGTCGTGTAAATGGGTATTTGCGTCCTATTAAACAATGGAATGATGCCAAAACTGCTGAACATAAGTCTAGAACTATGTTTAAAATATCTTAATTATTAGAAAGAGCAAGGAAGGTGAAAGGAAAGCTTCGTTTATTAAAGTTTATGAAAATTGGTGGATTACAAAAATTTAGTTTATTAGATTATCCTGAACATTTATCTGCAATAATATTTACAACAGGCTGTAACTTTCGTTGCCAATATTGTTATAATCCCATGCTTGTCTGGCCCGAAAAGTCTAACGAGCATCAAAATATTGATTCAATTGAAAACGGAAATAATAAGTTTTTAATTGATGAGATCGAAGAGGTCAACTCAGAAATAAGTGAGGATGACCTTTTTGATTTCTTAAAAAATCGTATTGGTAAATTGGAGGGAATAGTAATAACAGGAGGAGAGCCAACTATTCATCATAATTTGCCCGAATTTATAAAAAAAATAAGAGATTTAGGATTTAAAATAAAATTAGATACAAACGGTACTAATCCTGAAATGATTAAAAATTTGATAAATAAAAAAAATATTGACTATATAGCGATGGATGTTAAAGGCACGGGAGAAAGTTATTCTAAGGTAACTGGGATATCTGTAGATTTGGAAAAAATAAAAAAAAGTATTAAAATAATAATGAATAGTAGTTTACCTTATGAGTTTAGAACAACCATAGTGCCAGAGCTTATAAAAATTAATGATATTTCTTTAATGGGAAAAATGATAAACGGCGCAGACAAATGGTTTTTACAACAGTTTAAATCAGATATAGAATTAGTTAATTCTGATTTTGAAAATTTTAGTCCTTATAAAATAGATGTTTTAGAAAGCATGAAGAAAGAAGCATTAAAATTTGTAAAAAATTGTGAAATAAGATAACATTACAAATTACAAATCTGTTACAAATATACAAATTGGAAATAATTATTTAAAATCTTATTTGTTTATTCGTATTTTATTTGTAATTCGTAGTTTATGTCTATAATATTAAAAAAAGAATACGGAAAAGATGGAGATAAAAAATCTCGAGGAAACACGATGGAAGAAATGCTTGAGGAAAATTTAAAATTAACCAAAGAAATGCATGAGATGGTAGTGGGAATAAAAAAATATGTATTTTGGGCTCGTGTTGGTGGTTTTTTAAAGATTTTGTTAATAGTAGTGCCTATAATATTGAGTATTATATTTCTACCCCCTTTACTTAAGGGTGTGCTAGGGCAGTACAATGATTTATTGGGAGAAGGAGTAAGTTCTGCAAATTTATTAAATTCGCTTGATCCATCAATGTTAACAGGTGATTTGAAGAATTTAATTAGATAATAATGGAAAATTTAATTAAAAATATTGATGAACTCAGAGAAAATATTTTGAATACTCAAAAAATACTTGATATCGAGGGTAGTAAAAGTAAGTTGCGTGATTTAAACAGAGAAATGAATAAAAAAGATTTTTGGAATGATCAAGAGAGTGCAGTTTTGATTAGTAAAGAAGCCGAGGAGATTGAGAAAGAAATTAATGAATGGGAAGTTTTGAGTAAAGAAGTAAGAGAGTTGGAGGAACTAACAGTTATAGCGCAAAAAGAGAAAGATAATACACTCGAAAAAGAATTAAATAAAAAATATAAAGAATTAGGCGAAAAATTTAAAAAACTTGAATTTCTTGTTTTGTTTTCAGAAAAATTTGATATAAATAATGTTATTCTTTCAATTCATGCAGGAACTGGAGGAGTTGACGCTCAAGATTGGACGCAAATACTAGAAAGAATGTTTTTGAGATTTGCTGAGAAAAAAGATTGGAAAGCGGAGCTAGTTGAAAGAACGATAGGAAATGAAGCTGGTATAAAATCAGCTACCTATAATATAAAAGGTAGATGGGTTTATGGAAATTTAAAAAGTGAAAACGGTGTTCATAGATTAGTTCGTATCTCGCCGTTTGATGCCGAAAGTATGCGTCATACTTCTTTTGCGCTAGTAGAAGTTATTCCAGAGTTTCCAGAAACAGAGGATATAAAAATAAAAGATGAAGATTTGAGAATTGATGTTTATAAATCATCGGGACCAGGCGGTCAAAGCGTAAATACCACCGATTCAGCTGTACGAATTGTATATAAGCCAAGTAATATTACTGTTACTTGTCAAACAGAGAGATCACAGCACCAAAATAAAGAAACAGCTATAAAAATATTAAAATCAAAATTACTTCTCGAGCAAATTAAAACCAAAGAAAAGCAAGAAAGAAAAATGCGTGGGGAGGCACAAATTGCGGAATGGGGTAAGCAAATTAGATCGTATGTAATGCAACCTTATAAAATGGTTAAAGACCATAGAACAAATTATGAAACTCAGAATATTGATGCGGTTTTAGACGGCGATTTAGAAAAATTTATAGAAGAATATTTGAAATGGATCAGGAAGTAGAGTTTAGATTAAAGGTTGTAGGTCATAGGTATTAGGATATTTAAAACAATTAAAACAATCAAAATCATTAAAATATTCAAAAAACTCAGTTTCTCATAAACCGAGTTTTTTTATCCCCAAAAATTATGTTATAATAATTACATAATGTGTATAAATTTTACACAGATATTAAGGTAAATTGTTAATGGTTAAAGTTAACCTAATTTTTGATATATAATAACAAATTTTTAATAGTTTTCCCTCTCCTGGACAGGAGAGGGATAAGGTGAGGTTGAAAAATATCACAACATAATTTAACCTTCATTACCCCTCACCCCAACCCTCTCCCGGCTGGGAGAGGGGGATGAAACAATATAACAATTGAACAATATAACAATAATAAATAATGCCAAAGCAAACTAAAATCAAAGAAATAAATAAAAAAGAACAAAAAACCTAGAAGAGATCTTTGGTTGGGTGGGGAAGATTAGGGATTAGTAGAAAGTGGAAAGTTGTTAGGGGATATAAAAATATTAAGCATTAAAATAAAATGATTTTAATAAAATCAAAAGTATTTTTGTATTGTTTGATTTTTTTTATTTTTGGAATTGGAATTGTTTCTTTTTTATCTAATGAAATTATTAAACAAGATATTTTATGGTTTAGTTTATTAGTATCTTGTTTAGTTGTAGTTATTTTATTTTGGAAGTATGAGAAATTAAGATTAATAGCCCTTTTGGGCTTATTTTTATTTTTAGGCGCTTGGAGATATTCTATTTCTATTCAAGCAAATTCACCGGATAAAATTTGGTATTATAATGGTCAGAATATGGAAGTTCTTGGTTACGTTTGTAATGAGCCTGACGTGAGAAGTAATAATCAAAAACTAGAAATTTGTGTTGAATCCCTAGAGAGGCTGAGCCTCCAAATTGGAGGCTCAGCCTCTTATGATGTATCTGGGAAAATTTTAGTTAGTACAAATATTTATCCGACATATTATTATGGAGATAGATTAAAAATAAATTGTGAGTTGAAGGCGCCGGAAAAATTTAATAGTTTTTCATATGACAGGTATTTAGCTAGATACAATATTTATTCTGTTTGTTATTACCCCAGTCTCTTACGAGAGACGGAGCGGGGTCTTAGTTTGAAAGAAGTAATTTATAAAAAAATATTTAGTTTTAAGCATTTATTACAGAATAAAATTAATTCAAGCTTGAACGAACCAGAGGCGGGTCTTGCTAATGCTATTTTTCTTGGTTACAAAAAGAATTTACCCAGCGAATTACGAGATGACTTTTCTAAAGTTGGTATTAGTCATGTTATGGCAATATCGGGTATGCATATTGGTATTATTTCTATCATCTTAATGAGTACTCTTATTGGTTTTGGACTCAAAAGGAAACATGCTTTTTATCTCGCTACTTTTATTTTGATTTTGTATATCATTATAATTGGTTTACCAGCCTCAGCTATGCGAGCGGGTTTTATGGGTTTTTTGGTTCTTTGGGCATTGAATCTTGGTAGATTAAATAAAATTACTAATTCATTATTTTTAACAGCTGTTATTTTATTATTAATTAATCCCAGATTACTTCGAGATGATATTGGTTTTCAACTGTCTTTCTTGGCGGTCCTGGGGATAATATATTTTTATCCGTTTATGAGTGATTTTTTTGAAAAAGTTTTAAAAAAAATAATAAAACCTGGAAAAGTTTTTAGCTTTTTAAAAATTATTAATGATATTTTTATTTTAACAATTTCAGCTCAAATTTTAACTTTACCAATTATTGCCTATAATTTTTTTGGAGCTTCAATTATTTCTCCCTTAAGCAATTTACTGATAATTTGGATTTTACCTTTTTTACTTGTTGGGATAATGTTAGCATTAGTTTTGAGTTTAATTATATCTAGTTTAAGCATTCTATTCTTTGCTCCAGTGGGCATAATGCTTAAATATATAATTATAGTTACAGAATTCTTGGTAAATATTCCGTATGCTTATGTTGAGGTAGATTATTTCGCTTGGTGGTGGATGGTATTGTATTATTTAATAATTATGCTAATCTTTTATAAGATAAATATACAAAAAAAACTGGACTTTTAAGCTCAGTTTTTTTCTTTTCAGTATATTAGAATATTTATGAGTTTTTGATCATAGTCTTTAAACACTTAGAACAAATTTTTGTTTTAACGCCTTCGATATTCTTTGATTGCAGATTAATATTTTGTCTTTTAATATTTTTAATATTAGAGTGAGATCTTTTGATGCCCTTAGTGGAGCTTTTTCCGCATAAATCACATTTCTTTGACATATATTTGTATATTAGATAACAGGTAATAGAAAACAGGAAAAAATCCTGTTGCTTGCAAAACTGTTATAATGATTTTATTAACTAAAAATTATATTATCAGGTTTTGCCAATAAAAGCAAGTCGTGATATTATTGAATTGATAATATTTATAAATATTATCTTAATAATTATATATTTAAAATTAATTATGTTTCCAATATTATTATTTTCAATCATAGTTCTTATTTTTTCGGTCATAGTACATGAATATTCTCATGGATGGGCTGCTTATAAATTAGGAGATCCAACTGCAAAGAATATGGGTCGACTTAGTCTTAATCCTATTAAACACCTGGATCCAATTGGCTCGATAGCGTTACCTTTGCTTTTAATAATAACAAAAGCTCCATTTTTGATTGGTTGGGCCAAACCAGTGCCGTATAATCCTAATAATTTAAATGATTCAAAATATGGTGATTTAAAGGTTGCCTTAGCCGGTCCTGGATCAAATTTTATTATGGCTATAATTTTTGGATTAATAGCCCGATTTTTGCCTATTTCTTTTATAGTTAAAAATAGTTTAATTTCTGGTTTTTTAAGTGGAAATTATGATTTATTATTATCTCAAATGAGTGGGTCGATAATTGTTAGTATTTTTGTAATGTCCCTATTGGTTTGTTTTATTAATTTAGTTTTAATGCTTTTTAATTTAATTCCCATACCTCCTCTTGATGGATCAAAGGTTTTGTATACTTTTTTACCTACTGAATGGAGAATAAAATATTATAATTTAGAGAGATATGGATTTATTATTATTTTATTTTTGTTGTTTTTTGGTTTTATTGATTTAATTTTTTATCCAATTTTCTTTATATTTAGATTTTTAGTTGGATTTTAATATCTATAAATTACAAATCAATACAAATATACAAATAAAATATAATAAAATTAGCAATAATATTAATATTGATGCAGCAAAAATATGTAATAAAGTATTTGTATATTTGTAAATTATTTGTAATTTGTAGGGTCTCTTGACTTATTTATGATAGTTTGATAAATTATTACTATATTATTAGTTATACACATCCCGAATTCTCGGGTTTATTTTTTTAAAAAATATTATGCCAACAATTAATCAATTGGTTCGAAAGCCTAGAAAAAGTATCAAAAAAAAGAAGACTACAATTGCCCTTCGAACTAATTTGGATACTCTTCATAGGAAAAGAAAAGAAATCAGAAAAGGATCTCCTTTTAAGCAGGGGGTATGTTTAAAGGTGACTACAACCACTCCAAAGAAACCTAATTCAGCTCTTCGTAAGATTGCTAGAGTTAGATTGTCTAATGGAATGGAAGTAACTGCATATATTCCAGGAATGGGGCATAACTTACAAGAACATTCAATTGTTTTGGTAAAAGGTGGAAGAACTCCAGATTTACCTGGTGTCAGGTATAAAGTTGTGAGAGGCGTATATGATGCTCAGGGCGTAGAAGGAAGAAAACAATCAAGAAGTTTGTACGGAGCTAAAAAAGAAAAAAAATAATTTTAAAATATTATGAGAGGAAAACAAGCGCCAAAAAGAAAGATACAAGGAGATATCAAATATAATGATATAAATATTGCTAAATTCATTAATTATATAATGAAGGCTGGCAAGAAAACTATAGCTCAAAAAGTAGTCTATGGTGCCTTTGAGGTTTTGAAAAAAGAAACTAAACAAGATCCAAGACATGTTTTCAATAAGGCTATGAAAAGGATTATGCCCTTGGTTGAAATAAGAGGAAAGAGAGTTGGTGGAGCAAATTACCAAATTCCTTACCAAGTAAGAGGTGAGAGACGCTTTGCATTAGGCTCAAAATGGTTGACTGAAGCCGCTTCAGCAAGAAAAGGTATGGCGATGAGTAAGAAATTAGCATTGGAGATACTAGACGCATCCAACGGAGAAGGATCAGCTATTAGAAAGAAAGAAAGTGTACATAAGATGGCAGAAGCTAATAAGGCTTTTGCGCACTTTGCGAGATAATATTTACGTCATTGCGAGCGAAGCGTGGCAATCCCGGGATTACTTCGTAGTTCGTTTTACTCACTTCTCGTAATGATAGATAGAAAATATGAAAAATTTATTTTTAATCTTAATAATTAGTTTAACGGTTACTGGTTGTAGCTATGGTAGTTCTAATACAGAAAAAGAGGTTAAAAATATTGATTCAGCAGTTGATTCGAGTGAAATAGGAAATACTGATTTAAATCATGATTTAAATACAGATTTAAATGAAAATGAAACTACTGAAACAGGTAATGATAATATTAAAGTTTTTAATATAAACAATGGTGATACAGTCACTAGTCCATTAAAAATAGAGGGAGAAGCATTAGCTTTTGAAGATAATTTAATAGTTGAATTACGAAATGTTGACCATGAAACTATGGTTAAAGAGTTTACAATTATTAAATCAGACGAAGTGGGCGTTCCTGGCCCATTTTCTATTACACTAAATTATGTATTTAATAATACAAAAGAAGGTTATATAGCAGTATATGAAGAGTCAGCTAAAGATGGAAGTGAGAGAAATTTAGTTGAGATAGCTGTGAAGTTTGGGGATAGTGTAAGCTACATTATTGACGAGTTGAATATAAAAATTGATTATTTAGATATTGATTGTAGAGATCAATTTGAAGAAGAAATAGATGAATTTTGTAAAAAAGAATTTGGAAATGAAATTACTAAAGAAAATATAGAAATAGACTTTAATAAAACAGATGTTAGTAATATTAATTTTGTAGACAGCTGGCTTAGACCAGATTATATAGAAGATAGTATTACTGAAGAAATTTTGAAAGATTATAATACTAAATATGATAACTATACAGGAAATTTAGATAATATTTATAAAATATCTTTAAGATTAAAAAACACTAAAGAGGATTTTCAAGAAATTTCTAGATTGTTTTTAACAGAAAATACTAACAATTTAGTTGAATCTGATTTAAAATATTGGAATTATTGTGAGGCCGGTTGTCCATTATGGCCTGAAAAGATTGTTGGAAATTTTATAGTTTGGAGATTTAGTTTAGATCCATCTACTGGAGCTGGAAATAAGTGTGGCTTCACAAAAAGAAAATATTCAGGAGATGATGATAAAATGTGTGAAGCATATTTAAATATTGTTCATAGAATTAATTATATAATAAATTAAAATAATTACATCCCTGTTTTTGCGGGAATGACAAGGTTAAAATATATGGCAAGAGAGTACACATTGGAGAAAACTAGAAATATCGGTATTATGGCTCATATTGATGCCGGTAAGACCACGTTTACAGAACGTGTGCTTTTTTATACAGGAAAAAAGCATAAGATCGGAGAAACTCATGACGGTGCGGCTGATATGGATTGGATGGAACAAGAAAAAGAAAGAGGTATTACAATTACTTCTGCTGCGACAACATGTTTTTGGCAGGATAATAAAATAAATATTATTGATACTCCAGGTCACGTTGACTTTACTGTAGAGGTGGAGAGATCACTTCGTGTACTAGATGGAGCTGTGGCAGTATTTGACGGAGCGGCTGGAGTTGAGCCACAATCTGAAACAGTTTGGAGACAGGCTGATAAATATAATGTTCCTCGTATTTGTTTTTTGAATAAAATGGATAAGATGGGAGCTGATTTCTATATGTCTCTTAATTCTATTAAAGATAGACTAAATCCTAATGCAGTTGCTTTTCAATTAGCCATCGGAGCTGAGAGTACTTTTTCTGGAGTAATTGATTTAATTAAACAAAAAGCATATAAATTTGAGGGAAGTTTTGGTGAACAAATTACTGAGATTGAAATACCTGAAGATATGAAGGCTGATGTTATTAAATATAGAAGCGAAATGATAGAAAAAATTGTTGAATGTGATGACGATGTTACTGAAAAATATTTAAATGGTGAAGAGATCAGTGAAGAGGAGTTAAAAAAAGCAACAAGAACTGGAGTTATAGCTAACAAGATTTATCCAGTTTTTTGTGGTACAGCTCTTCAAAATATTGGTGTACAATTAGTTTTGGATGCTGTAATTGATTATTTACCATCTCCTGTTGAAACACCAGCGATTGAAGCATGGGATGTTGATGATGCAGAAAAAAAGATAGCTGTAAAAGCTAGTGATGAAGAACCATTTTCTGCTTTAGCTTTCAAAATCGCTACTGACCCTTATGTTGGTAAGCTTTGTTTTGTTCGTGTATATAGCGGAATATTAAAAACAGGTACTTATATTATTAACTCATCAACAGGCAAGAAAGAACGTGTCGGACGTATTGTTCGAATGCATGCTAATCACAGAGAAGAAGTAAAAGAAGTTTATGCTGGAGATATTGCTGCTATTGTTGGTCTTAAAGATACTACAACGGGAAATACTTTAACTGATGAAAATAGAAAATTAATTCTTGAATCTATTACTTTTCCAGAACCTGTTATCAAGATTGCAGTTGAACCAAAAACAAAAGCTGATCAAGAAAAGATGGGTATTGCTTTGTCAAAATTAGCAGAAGAAGATCCAACTTTTAGAGTTGAAACTGATGAAGAAACAAATCAAACTTTGATTTCAGGCATGGGAGAGCTTCACCTTGATGTTCTAGTAGATAGAATGAAAAGAGAATTCGGTGTAGAAGCAAATATTGGACAACCACAAGTATCATATAGAGAGACAATTAAAGAAACAGCTGAGGCTGAAGGTAAATATGTTAAACAATCTGGCGGTAGAGGACAATATGGTCATTGTTGGATTAGAGTTGAATCGCAAGAAGAAGGTGGTGGTTATGAATTCATAGACGAGGTTAAAGGTGGTTCTATTCCTAGTGAATATATTCCAGCGATTGGAAAAGGTATTAAAGAAGCAATGGACCAGGGTGTTTTAGCAGGGTACCCTATGGTTGATGTGAAATCTACGGTTTACGATGGAAGTTATCATGATGTTGATTCCTCGGAAGCTGCTTTTAAGATGGCAGGTATTATGGCTTTTAAAGAAGCTTGTAAAAAAGCCAAGGCAGTATTATTGGAGCCTGTTATGAAAGTAGAGGTTACTACTCCTGAAGAGTATATGGGTAATCTTGTAGGAGATTTGAACGCTAAGAGAGGTCAGATTGATGAAATGTCAGATAGGTCAAATATCAAAGTTATTTTAGCAAAAGTTCCTTTAGCGGAAATGTTTGGTTATGCTACTCAGCTTCGTTCAATGAGTCAGGGTAGAGCAAACTATACTATGGAATTTTTACATTACGCTGAAGTTCCTAAAAATATTGCAGAAGAATTGATAAGCAAGAATAGTGGCAATTAATTGACTTTGAACATTTATTAACTTACAATTGAAATATGCAAAATGGTTTGCAAAAATTAATAAGATTATCTAAGAAAACTGGTGATAGATTGATAGTATTTGATGATAATAATCTGGAGGATAGTTTTGTGTTAATGGGCGTAAATGACTATGAAAAGCTAGTAATTCAGAAAAGTGAGGTACGAGGCTTGACAGAGGATGAATTACTTGATAAAATAAATCGCGATATCGCTATATGGAAAAGTGAGCATGATTATGAAGAAAATGAATCAAAAAATAACAATTTTGATGAATTTAATGGTTTAGATTCGGATGAAATTAAAGAAGATGAAGAAGATGATATGTATTATTATCAAGAAGATAATAAAGAAAGTAAATATCAATTTGAAAAAGAAAAATTTGAAGAAAATATTGATGATTATGCTGAAAAGGGTAATCCTTGGAGAATACCAAAAAGAATTGAAAAAGAAGCAGAAGAGATATTATAAATTAATAATAATAAAATAATTAAGTAACGACTGGTTGTTCCTCCCTATTTTGTGAAATCTCATTAAATAAGGAGAGACAAATAACCTCGATTATTCGGGGGTCGTAAATTTTTGAAACAAATGGCAGAAAAATTTGAACGCTCAAAACCACATGTCAACGTTGGTACAATCGGACACGTTGATCATGGAAAAACAACAACAACAGCAGCTATTCTAAAAGTTTTAGAATCAAAAGGAATGTCAGCATCTAATAAAAGTGTTGACCAGATTGATGCTGCTCCTGAAGAAAAAGAACGTGGTATTACTATTGCTACAGCTCATGTAGAATATGAAACTGAAAATAGACACTACGCTCATGTTGACTGTCCAGGACACGCTGATTATGTAAAAAACATGATTACAGGCGCTGCTCAGATGGATGGTGCTATTTTGGTAGTAGCAGCAACTGACGGACCAATGCCTCAAACTAGAGAGCATATTTTACTTGCTAGACAAGTTGGCGTACCTCATATTGTTGTTTTCTTAAATAAATGTGACATGGTTGAAGACCAGGAATTAATTGACTTGGTTGAAGAAGAGATAAGAGAATTGCTTAATAAATATGAATTTCCTGGAGATGAGACTCCAATTATTAGAGGTTCAGCCTTGAAAGCCTTGGAAGACCCAAATGGTGAATATGGAGATAAAATTATGGATTTAATAAAAGCATTGGATGATTTTATTCCAGAGCCAAAAAGAGACATTGATCAGCCCTTCTTAATGCCTATCGAAGATATCTTTTCAATTGAAGGAAGAGGTACAGTAGTAACAGGAAGAATCGAAAGAGGAGTTATTAATGTCAATGAAGAAATTGAAATTATTGGACTAAGAGAAACAGTAAAAACAGTTGTTACCGGAGTAGAAATGTTTAATAAGTCTTTGGATCGAGGTGAAGCTGGAGATAATGCTGGTATATTGCTAAGAGGAACCAAGAAAGATGAAGTTGAAAGAGGACAAGTTTTGGCTAAACCAGGAACAGTTACTCCTCATACTGAATTTGAAGGTGAAGTTTATATTTTATCAAAGGAAGAGGGCGGAAGACATAAACCATTCTTTAAGGGCTATAAACCACAGTTCTATATCAGAACTACAGATGTAACTGGAGAGATTATGTTGCCAGAGGGAACAGAGATGGTTATGCCAGGTGACACTATTAATTTAAACATTAAATTAATTTCACCTATTGCTTTGGCAGAAAAACAAAGATTTGCTATCAGAGAAGGTGGTAGAACAGTTGGAGCTGGTGTTGTAGTAAAAGTTACAAAATAACTTTAGACATAGAAGTTCTCACTTTTGTGAGAACTTCGAATTTGATGTTATTTATTAATAAGTAGAAATTGAATTAGTTAAGATAAATATTTTAACAATTTAATAAATACAAATTTCACAAAATGGCAGATCAGGAAAAAGTTAGCAAGCAAGCAAAAGATAATAATGACGAATTTAAACAAAGAATCAGAATTAAAATCAAAGCTTTTGACCATAAAATAATTGATAGATCAACAAAAACTATTATTGATACGGCTAATCGTAGTGGGGCTCAGATATTTGGACCAATTCCATTACCAACCGAAAAGAAGAAATATACTGTTAACAGGTCAACGTTTGTTCATAAAACTGCTAGAGATCAATATGAAATGAGAATTCACAAGAGATTAATTGATATAATTGATCCGTCTGCAAAAACAATTGAAGATTTGACTAATCTAAGTTTGCCTTCAGGAGTTGATGTTGAGATTAAAATGTAAAAACATTAAAATTTAAATAATAAATCATGCCACTCACGAGTGACGTGACAAAAAAGATATTATAAATAATTTAGATAACTCTCACGTAAGTAGAAAGTGTCTAAATTATATATAAATATTAAGCTAGGAGATTAAACACACAAAAATTAAGAAAAAAATTTTACTCACATATTTTTTTGCTATTTTTGCTGGTTTAATTGAACCAGCTTTTATAATATTTAGGACATTATGAAGTTTATTTTAGGAACAAAATTAAATATGACTCAAGTTTGGGAAGGAGATAAGCATGTTTCCATTACTCGTGTACAAGCTGGGCCTTGTTTTGTTACTCAAATTAAACAAAAAGGAAATGATGGTTACGATGCAATTCAGGTTGGATATGGTGAAAGAAAAGACAAGAACGTAAATAAAGCTCAAAAAGGTCATCTTAAAAAAGCAAATATTAAAACAATAAATAAGAAAACTTTAAAGCATTCAAGGGAATTTAGACTAGACGAAAGTATTGATATAGAATTAAATGATATGATTGACGTTTCTACTTTTGAAAAAGGTGACAATATACAAGTGACTGGAACTTCAAAGGGTAAAGGCTTTCAGGGTGTGGTAAAAAGACATGGTTTTAGTGGATCAAAAAAGACTCACGGAAACAAAGATCAATTACGTATGCCTGGATCTATTGGCGCGACTGGACCAGCTCACGTTTTCAAAGGTATGAGAATGGGTGGAAGAATGGGAGGAGATAGAGTTACATTAAAAAATTTAGAAATTATTGATGTAGATATAGAAAATAACATTTTATTAATAAAGGGCGCTATTCCAGGAGCAATTAGTGGATTAATTATGATTTCAGGTAAAGGAGAATTAAAAATAATAAGCAAAAAGGAATTCACTCCTGCAAACGCTACGGCGGACAAAGAAGTAAAAACTGAAGAAATTAAGGATGAAAAGAAAAAGTAAGAAGACGTTAAAAATAAGGAA